>Ga0325414_1002987_pt1 | contig 17461 bp, 16 predicted proteins | sample PopdelMetagenome_8_FD_206183 | JGI IMG/M metagenome (GOLD analysis project Ga0325414, IMG submission 206183) | Populus deltoides microbial communities from Bellville, Georgia, United States - Leaf-PdKOR-R3 | ecosystem: Host-associated > Plants > Phyllosphere > Phylloplane/Leaf | place: USA... | reverse complement strand
GAAAAATGTGCCTGTGATGGAATGTAGGAAAAATCTTTCTGATATGATAGCTTCAAAGGAGAATTACAACCCTTTAACAGGAAGTAATGATTCACAGATTGAAGTGCATGTGAAATGGGAAGCTTCTAAAGGAAACAATGGGAAGTTCATCACTACACTTAAGGTTTTGAAGGATGCGACACTTGCTGACCTGCGGAAGCTGATTGAAATCTATCTTGCTGCAGACAATCAAGCATTCACTTTTCTTGTGCTTGGGGTAAGGTTTTATCTTCCTTTAGCTAGTCCTTAAAACAAGATAGATAACCAATCTCTTTGAGTTTGCTTGCTTGCTGCTGTTTTTTTTATGGAAACGCTATAAATTTACATGTGCAGGATCCTGGTGGAGCACCAGTTCCAAGAGAGAAAGAGTCGAAGGTACAGGCCATCAAACTCCCCATTTGCAACAACCAGTCCTATGGCTACTTGGCTTGCTTGCGACCAGCCAAGGGAACCCAAGGTTCGAATCATCTCCCAGCAACCCCTCTTCCATTGACGCCGGTGGAAAATAAACTACCACTGACCCCAATGCCTTGCTTGTCACAACAAGCGGTTGACTTATCTCCCAAACTAGCTGCACACCTGAACTCTACTCCCTTCATCACTCTTCGAAAGCGCTAGCAGTCATGGTGTGTATCTGATGCATTGAGTATATATGCGTATGTACTCTTTCTGGATTTTAAATGTGAATTTGCTTGTCGATAAATGAATTTGGCAATCTGTCTGGGTATGTTTGGTTAATCTTTCCTCTTCTTTGTTTATGCTGCTTTCGTTTTTGTCTCTTCATAATATTTGTATCTTCAAATCTGATTGTTCCAACGCGGTCAAGGCACGGCTGATAATCTCTGCATAGAGAGGGGGCCCCTCCTCTGCTTATCCAGTTCCATTTAATCTGCAAATTTGACAATGCAGATGCACCCAAGTTCCCTGCAAATGACAAGGGAACCATCTCTTTAAAGTGGATAACGAAATTAAAATTATTGTAAAGTGAAATTTGAAGTAACAACCACCTTCTTGTATTGCTAGAACCCCATGTCCATAATTGAGTTTTGTTTCCATGTTTCAAAAGTGATTTAAAAAAAATTAAATTTTTATTTTTTTTACTTTAAATTAATATTTTTTTGTGTTTTCAGATTGTTTTAATGTGTTAATATCAAAAATAATTTATTATTTTAAAAAATATTCTGATATAATTTCTAAACAAAAAATAATCGTTATCGTACACTCAAACACCCTAGTAAATAATTTTGACATTGCCATTATTATATACAAGTGTAAGCTGTACAAACAAAAGAACTGAACTGAGTCTTGTTTGTATCAGTAGTAACATGATGCCATAAATCACCGAGTCTAATACTGCAAGGAAAACCCCCTTCCACTTTTGTAAGAAAGAAAAAAGAAAAGAAAGAGTCATGTTATTTAATTATTTGTTTAATAAATTGATGGAGCAGTCATATTTTTGAACATTTTAAAACAATGCTGGAGAAACTCCTGTCGTCAATCCGCTCTGGACCGGTCATCATATCCGTTGATAAAATATGGGGTAAAAAAGGCTACCAAAAAGCTGAAGCACAAGCTTTTGACTTTTGGCTATGCAAGATAAACATGTACGTACATGAAGAGAACTAAAAAGCAAATTAAAGACAAATTGAAGTATAGTTAACACTGTAATACACATTACATTAAATCTCTAACACACAAATCACTGCATTGCTTTCATCCCTCTTCTTCATAGGCTTCCAAAACAGAGCTTAGTTGGCTTGCAATGTTCTTCCTTCCATTTATAGATTCACAACCCCCAGATCCAGGATCTGAGAAAGGAACCGCTTCTTTTGAAGACTTCTTCTCTTTTGATTTTGATGACCCACTGCCTGGTGATCCTTTGGACTTTCTTCCACGAGAATGTTTTGGGATGGAGGGCTGGTCATGAGTAGGCGATTCAGCTCCTAGACTTGAGTTCTTTTGCCGTCTTGAGATTCGGTTGGTCCCTGATGATTCTCCTTTTGGAGAGTCCATTGACTTGTTCGAAGAGCGGTGACGCCTATAACTCTTTGGCGCATCAGTGCCGCGGGGGGAATTTAAAGGTGAACCCGTACCGCTAGATGCTTGGTGCCTGGAATTCCTAGATGAGTCGGTGCTCCTTCGGTCTGGGGAATTTAAAAGTGAGCTAGCACTGCCTGATGAGCGCCTTGACCTATGCCTCGGCTTTTCAGTCTGAATTGTGTCTATTAAAGCAAAGCAACATCAGCAAACTACATTTTTTCCCAACTGAATACATGCTCCGGTAAAACCCTGCACACATTTTAATCCATAAAAACACCGATCCATGATCATTAGAAAAAGGCAAACCTTCTGCGGGTGGATCTGTTGAAAGGCTCTTCTCTTCTTCTTTAGAATTTGAAGTCAAACATAAAAGTTCTGGAGGAGAGTTAAACTCATTCATCTGCACACGCAAGGAATTATTTCTCATCAGAAAGTCTATTAGAGCAGTGACAAGGAACAATACCTATGTAAAATTTAAGGTTTTCATTTCTTTTTCTTTCGCATATTTTGTTCTCAAACTCACTGATGACAGGAGGAAAAGGGACATAAGCTGATAATGTTAGGCAGCGTGTAGCCAAAGGAAGCATGAAATGGGGGTGCCTATCTATAGGAGCATAAGCAACCTAAATCGTTTTCATGGATAACTACGATCTTCAGAGGCAAAGGAAAGGAAACTTTTTGGCATACCCAGCTTGGTGCGTTTGTTGCAGATGGACCATCGCATCCAATGTGAGCAACATGCTTTACATCTGTAGGAAATCCAATTTGCATTTCTTGTTCCTTTTCATCTGCAAAATCGGAGAAAAGATTGATGACCACAGGCACAGTACAGTACTACTACTGCTTATATCCGCCAAGTTTATTGTTGGAATACTTGATAAGTATTAATGCAACGTTGAGCTTCAATATTTTTTGTTCTGAAATAATATATTCTTTATGAGTGAAAAAGTAGACGTACCAAATATTTGTGAAATGTATCTTAGACCTCTCAAAAGACCTTTCACTTTGGTTGTCATTTTGGCCGAACCAAGCAATTAATTTGGCCGCGCCTGCAAAGTTCATGCGTTTGTTGAATTGGTGCTTCTGCACTTGAAAAATGGAGTAAAGCAAGTGTGTGTGTGTATCAGCAAAGCTGACAGAAGAAAATTCTTAAATCTTTCCGCTTATCCTGTCACAATATCCAGTATATTCCATCAAAATACACCAAAATTTAAGAAAAATATCCTTGCTAATCGAAAATAAATTATGTACATCTAAAAAACTTTGTTTGAAGTTTGAACACTGTAAAATTTGTTTCCATAATTTAATATATTCTAAAACAATTATCATCACTAATGGAAAATTCAAATCCATTAACTCACCAAGGATCACAAAACAAACCCATGACAACTTGGAGCAATCAAGGTAGTAAGAACAAACATTAAGAAAACTCCCATCGAAACAAAGGATGTGCAAATTCTATAGAGAAAACCGCACCTTGGAGAAACAAAACGAAGAAGTCAAGACAATGCCATGATCTTGCAATGTCAGTGATTGCCCATCAAACAATCTCTGACCAGGAACACACAGCTTGGTTCCATGAACAAGATGCCATCCCTCAACCCTAATGGATGTAAGTTCTTGGTTGTTGGCTTTGTCTCCAATCAAGAAGAGAAGAGGGATACTATGAACTGGAAAATCTCCAAATTTTGTAGTCTAACACATCATCTTTGTTTCAAGGACGCGTTTTCCTTTCCCGTCCTCTGTCAATCAAAACCAGTAGATAGCCTATTTTCCAGGCCAAATATCCAGAAAGGCAGAGCCATCTAACTTTGGGTGTTTTTCGTTACCTGTCTTTTCATAAAAGCGCGGGAAAAACGGTTGGGAAAAGCGGTTCTTACTTTTGGTTTCTTCTGTTGCTCCTCTCTAATGACACATCAGCACGCAAATTTAGCAGCGTCCAAAACAAACTAAGAAAAAATAAATCACGAACACCTTTTTTAGAACACTTACCAAACTAATCAGGTCAGACACATCAGAGGCTCATCGGATATTCATCTTTTTTATCGGGTAATAGATGACTGGGTTGGCATTCGAAGTGGAGGTCCCAATAATGGGATTACAAATCATTACACGAGGCCTGCTGCTCATGAATAATAAATTTCTTTTTCAAATAGGAGGACAGGAGTGTAACTACCTAATAAATAAAAGATAATAAGATATACATACAAAGGAGGAGAGAAAAAAAAATGGAAATTGAAGAAATAATTTTTAATTAAATGAGAGAATTGTTATCAATTTTTGATGAATCTAGATGTTATTTTAAACTATAATTAAATGTAATATTGCCATCGCAAATTCCAAAAATATAATACTACCCTAGATGGAAAATTTTAATTATATTGAAATCTTATAAAAAAATTCAACAACATTATAATAAATAAATGATCTAAATGATAGATAATATGAATAAAGAAGTTAATGACATGAAAAAATAAAATGTCTCAAAATAAAAACAAAATTTTCCAATACAAGGAGGAATCAGAAAAAAAAAAGAATGAAAATAACAGGATAACCGGTTTCTAGAAAACTCAGAACCGGTCTACTGATTATTCATACAAAATAAAAAAAACCACTCATCTTACATAGTATTTTTGTGAATCCTATAAGCTCGTAAACTCGGTCTGATTTTATTGATTTTATACAAGTCAAGTCTGATTTTACCGGTTTTTAAGTTTTTAGTTCAATTTTACACATTAAATACATAATAACTCATCAAATTGAATGATTTTATAAATCAACTTGTGATTTTAGAGCCTTGTTTATAGAGCACCCTGCTCTAAATTTGTAACTTCAGTTGCTGTCTTCTAGGATGTTCTTGTTTTAATTTATATGCAGAAATACCCTTCTAAGGTTATTATACTGTGAATACTGTTTATTCACAACATTATCATCTACTTTTTTAGTCTTAGGAGAAGCTGCAAGAAAATATGATTTCTTAAGAGAGCACTTGTATGCAGCTCTAGTATCTAAACAAAGAAACCGCTATCAGAATTGCTGTCGCAACCCAGGGGGTTCCAAGCGTTAAATGGCATGCATTGGACTGGAGCAGAATGGCAACTTAGTTCACCTATGCTTAAGGGTGGGCAACACTGCCTTCCTCAGTGCGCAATACCTGCTCCCAAACCATACAGAACGCTAGAGAGCAAAGACTAAATAAAAAAATTGAAGTTATTATAACACATGTTGAACAGAAGAGTTGAATGGAAGAGTAAATAGCTGTATAATTTGAAGTAGCTCTAACGTCTAAAGTTTTTAAAGCTAAATCAACGGGAGAAAAGGTAACCAAAACCACTGCCAGTCATCAGAAGGATCTCCTCAATTATAAAGTTTTCATATCATCCAGACCAACACTAGCCTGCATCAACAAAATAGAATTGGTGAGAAAACAAGTATAAAGTGACATTACACAACAATGCTGCTCCTACAACAAAAAATCTCCAACTAGCCCACTAGACTTTCCGGCCCTTCCTTCAAAGCTCCGAAATTCCAAGTTTCAGAGTGTATTTGGTTCCTTTATGCTGAGTACATACCACATATGGAATCTAGCATAGTTGATTCCACTTGCCATCCTTTCTTATTGTACTGGTAATGCCGTAGCTTACAACTTAGGCACGAACAGGAAAAGCAAGGAACAGACACTGACATAGATTTGGGCTGTCGAACAATAAAATAAAAACAGTAAATTTGGTTGACATTTCATATTTCACTATTGGCATTTTAATTTGGCCCCTTGATCCTAATTGTCAAATATGAAGTATACTATCCTTAGATTAAGAAGTTATAAAGATATTGGGTATCACTGACCATGCAATTAAGTTACAGAAACACCTTACCAGGAACTTGTGATTCTCTTCAAGAAATGGAGGAAAGGTTGTGCAGAATTGCTCCATGTCAGCAGAAACATTGCCTGGGCCAGAAATTACTTTCATGAACTTCTTCCTGTCTGGAACAAGCTTCATGACAACCTGTAATCCAGCGTGAAATACATCAAGAAGTCTCAAAAAGTCATTCAGATAACTCAGCACCAGTCTTAGCTATGATGTATAGCATATAGTTAATATTCTAGTAATGCTGGAGGGAGTAAAATAACATTCCCATTTATTGATTAAACTTCTGCGGTATGAGGACTAAGGTTATCCTTGCATAGCTACTGCAATCCATTCCTTTTTCTAATCAAATCCTTGTCATCAATACAACCATACTTCATGTGAGTTTGCACTTAAATACATAAAACTGAAGGGAAAAAAAGTGAAGAATGGAGGAAGCCAGGTTTAAAGATATGAGAGAATACAAGGAAGCAGTAAATTTACAGGAAGAATGCATAAAATTTCTAAAACTAAGGACGTGAATGGAATAATTTTCAAAAACATAATTTGAAAGCATCAAATTAAATCAGAGATTCAATGGGAAGCAAGACACATTGCATACAAATTCCACTAATATAAAGAAAAAAATTAGATTGAATCGAATAAATCAAAGACATTACAGTGGAATATGAACTAGCAACCCAGCCATGAAATTTCTTCAGTGTCTTGCCATATGAATCTGTACAGGCTTGTGACATTGTCCAATCTGGGTGTGCAAGTAAATTCAGGAACAGTTCCACAAGGAAATCCATTGCTCTAAGGACATGCAAGAGTGATAAAACACGTTAGAGCATAAAATTGTAAATTCCTTAATATTAAAAGGACAGGCAATGACTGTCAGTCACAAAGTGTAAATAAGATTTTTTTTTCTAGTTTGCCAAGATTCTTATCTAGTGAAGAATCAATGCCTAAAATCATCTGCTTTTATCCTATTCCTTGTTCTGCGTTTCATCTTGCATGCCTTTCATGACTTGAAAACTATGCACTGAGGCTGTTCCAGTGGGACATATTAAAAAATCTGATGTGACATGGTTTGAATAAAATAAGATAAATAAAGCCTCAAAATATCTTTATCCTCAATAACTCTTTTGCACCAAACTTTGCAATGATCAACATGCTCAAAATTTCTCACACTGGAAAATTAAAGAAAAACAATCTCTCCATTATACCAAAATGGCATGCAAATGACAAGCTAAAATACAAAACAAAATATGTTGCCAAGGTTCTGCAGCATGTACCTGGTTAGCCAAAGAAGACAATTGGTACAACTGGAAGATCCTTTGGCTGTTTTAGCATCAACCTCCTCTTGAATCATAGTGTATAAGTGGTTGTATTTAGACGGATCAGACAAATACTTGTTTTCCAATCTCTACAGGTAAAAACCTAGAGTCAATATTAGACGAGGAAAAAAAGCCAAATCACATTCCAAACGTGATAAAGAAAATACAATGTATCATCAGCACAGTACTCAAATGCCCATCATAGGCAATGTTATATATATAAAAAAAAAAACATGCAGATAACATAACTAATATAAGCAAGTAAGCAGATAGGAAGAAATAATCCCTTACCGTACCGATATCAGATTTTACAAGGGTCATGGCAGCTCCAAACTTATCTGTCATCAGAAGTACTACAGGAGTTCAATTTGCAACCAAGCATCTAGTAGTAGTTGAATAATGCAAGAAGATATGATAATCCAGAAGACTAATAAAATAAAATAAAATCATTACAGTAAAGAATCTCATAAATGAAATAACAAGTGTCCGTTTGCCGTTTGCCGTTTGGCGTTTGGCGTTTGGCGTTTGGCGTGACTTACAAAATGACATATCAAAATTTTTTTTTAACAAAAACATATTTATCATTTTTCTATGAGTAAAAAGAGTTGATGTAAATCATTTTTTTGCATAATATACTTCTAACTAAACTTATTTTTGTCAGGAGTTATTTATTTATTTATTTTTTAAAGTAATGCCAAACAGACTCTGTAAAGCTTTTAGTTTGGTAATGCGGTGGGCAACCACCATACTGAAGAGAAGAGATGTAGAACGGACCGATAACAGGCAAAATCAATTTGCAGACATCCAAGAAAGGTTTAGTGAGCATTTCTCCGTGATCGGATTTGACGTGCTTCATTCCTTCCAATGATGGTGTAAACACAGTTCCTAGACCATCAGCCCCCATCGTCTATTTCACTGCAACAACCTTTTCATACAAAAAAAGAAGAGGAAAAGAGAGTTAGAAATCTGAATAAAAAAATTAAAGAAATATGCAGTAATCTAAGATTTGAATTCTAATCAGATCTACCGGCAATTTCAGTATCAGTACAAGAACAGGAAGAGAAGATGTTGGTGTGATTGGATTGGGTTGGATTTGATTTTTAAGGGAAAGGAGATGCCGAAGAATCTGATAGCACCATTGGAAGTGGAGAATCATTTGATAAAGCGATGATCGCCTTTGATATTTTAGAAGGAGAAAAGAAGAGAGGAGAAAGTTCGGTGGAGTCGGTTAGTCGCTTTCACGTTTCGAAACCGAGGCGTGCTATTTTCAAAAGTTTGCTGGCTTCCCTGAGGGGCTGATGAACTCCGATAAAGATGAATCACCATCGTCAAGGACAGACCTCATAGAATTAAAGCCTGACAACTATACTGATTGTTTGGCTCTTCGTTATTTGTCAGAGGATAATATCATATAAACTTAGCCAAGTGTTCTTGCATTGTGAGAGATATCCAACCTTAACCGTCCAGGTAACACCTTCCAACCTGATCATTTAGATATTTTGTGTTATAACTAGGAGTATATATAAAAAAAATACTTAAAGCAACATAAAGAAAAATAAAAGAAATGAATTTTAAGAAAAGAAAATATTTTTGAAAAAGGAAAATAATACAAGTTAGAATCCATAGCTAAAATTTAACATAATTTTATAATAGATATTTAATTTAATTTGAAAATCAATTTTAAAAATTATATTTATATCTTTTATGCGAGTCAAAAATAAAAATAAAAACAAATTAAATGAATTTACAAAAATTATATAAAACTGAAGCCAGGTCTTTCGCCTGTTACATTTGGAGTAAGCTATCCACACCCGCTTGAGCAATATCAGCTCAATAGCTGGACCAACCCTTTCGAGGGTCCTGTTAATATCTGTGTCCGGTTGGATTGTACTGCAAAAATTTGTTCTTGAATAGTTTTGGCCATAAGTATTCGACTAGTTTCCTAGCCCGGCTACACTGGATATTAGATTCATTTTTTAAAATAAATATTTAGGTTACGGAGAATATTTTGATTTATTATTAAATTTGATATAGTGGGTTAGTTTTAAGTTGATTATTTACTTAACTTGAGTTTTAAATAAAATTATATAAGAGGTATTTATACATGATTCAGTTAACTTGATAAAATTAAAAATAATTTGAATAATTGATAAAAATATGGTTTGACTCTAAAAAACATTGTAAGATGACATCTTTATTTAATAACAAGACAGTAATATATTAGATTAACTCGGGCTTCTAGGTTTAACTGATCAAACTTGTGTCCTAGATCATGGTCTCCACAAGGTTTAACAATTTTATTTTTTTAAATTATTTTTTATTTAATAATATGATAAAAAAAACTTGCCAAACCACATAGTTCAGGATAAAATTAACCACTGTTAACTTTTTAAACTCGTGACTCAAGTCATCAGACTGAAAGCACTGTACATGAAAAAAACACGAAGCCCGATCCCTAAAAAATAAAACATTGAATGATAAAATCATAAAAAAATTACACAAAAATATTTAAAGTACAAAAATAGCAACAAAAAAAATGAGGGTTAAAATCAAACTAAAAATTAAATTAGAAGATGACAATAAGTTTTAATTTGAGAGTTAAATTGAAAAAAATAATAACATTATCAGAAGGATAAAAAAATTAAAAAAATTAGGACCAAATTATAAAAAAAATAACACACTATAAATTTGGATTGGATAGTAAAATTGAAAACTAATAAAATTTCTATAAAATTATCGAGGTAAAAATTAAAATAACATGGATCAAATTTGAATAAACAATATATGATAATTTGAGATTAAATAATGAAATTATAAAAAAAAATTATAAAAGAGTTAAAAATAAAAAATTAAAATTAAAATAATAGATACCAGAATTAAAATAGTAAAAAAAAGGACAAACTTGTATTTTTTTTAAAGAAAAAAAAAAAAAAAAAGAAAGACCCATCAGTAATAAATTATTTCACCTCCATTGACATGTGTTACACCAGCAGGAAAAAAAAGCGGCGGTGCATCCAATGATAGGTGAAAGGGCAACTTTAATCATGAAAAAGTGCCCCATACATCACTAAAAAATATCATACATAACCCATGTCAATATGTTTTTAGATTAAAAAATTAATTCATCAAACTTAAAAGATAAACGCACCCGGTGATTCTAGATTTTACAAAGCAAAAATTATTTGAAAATACCAAAATATCTCTTTATGGATGACTTAATTTTATTTATTCCAAGGGCAAAATTATTGTTTTATTGCATTTAAAAAAAAAACCAAAATAACTCTCTTAGCTGGTTTTAAAATTTCTAATGTAAAGGGTAATTAGATTATTTTATTATATTAAAAGGTTAAAAAGATAATTACACCCTGCCTAAATCTTTAATTACTAATGCGTTATGTAAAAAGAATAAAATATCTCGAAATCAAAAGTAAATAATTTGTTTTTTTGGGTAGAGAAAAGACATCATTTTCACTATTGTGAAATGAGTTCAGCTTTAGCTTATATATATATATATTTATTATTATTATTATTTCCTCATGGTCTTTTTTGCACTATTCTTCCGATTAAACCAGGCGGGTAACCTGGCAAAAAAGCCTGGCTGTGGCAAACGGCATAAGCAATACTTCAGAAATTATCCAGGCCACCAAAAAAGGAGCTCCCAAGCCACAAGAGCACAATTGTGTTTTGCAGCCTATATACTATCCAATCCCCAAAACAATAAACAAAAAGGATAAGTCTATCACATAGTCTCCACAAGGATTCCATCAAAATGTTTGTTTCAAGCTCACAAAACAAAACTAGCAGAGTTAAATCAAACTGCTATTTCAGCAGGCCTTGGCCGGGTATTTGATAGCATTCTTAACAATTTTTCTGGTGGCAGCATCACCAAGATCAACCCCACAAATATCAGCCAGCCTGATGAGGTAGAGCAGGACATCAGATAGCTCTTCTGCTAGATGCTCCTTGTCGGATTCCTCCCAATTTGGCAACCCCTTGTCCACCTCTCCTTTCCATTGGAATATTTCCGATAGCTCTCCTACCTCACCAACCTACACATCAAATACCAGAGGGGAAAAGGGAGTCAATCAAATATCAGATGGTGTAAAAACTCAGTCCATCATCAGGAAGATTTTAGCCTATAATAACCCATGTATATTGTCACCATCACAGCTACAAGACATAAAGAAGCATATTTATACACCCTTTACTAGCCAGTGGTTCAAGCTTCACAAATGGAAGGACAAGGGCACCTTCAGAAATTCCTCAAGTACAATTCCAAACTTGAGCAATTTGGCTGAAGAGATTCCTCTGGCCACCTCCCCCCCCCCCACCTTATTCTGCCATAAAATTGGTGTCTGAAATCGTCTCAAGTAGCCATTGAAACCCCCTTCAGCTACATATTTGTTCTGTTAACAGTCTTTGTGGAACTTCTTTCTGAAATTATGAAATAAAACACAGTTTGTGACAAAAAAAAAAAAAAATCTCACAGTAGTAAACGCCCAACCAATTTGTGAATCCTTTCATCCTGCTCAAAAAAATAAAGTTTATCGTGGTTAATGTTGTCCTTCCCGTCAGTGACTCGTCACGTTTCGGCTTTGACATAGATGATTAAACTAGAAGAAAAGTTGTCCCTAGATTCAACTGATCATCATAATAAATTGAAGACATTGATCAAACGAACATATCGAGAGAGCCATACTGCCATACACAGGGACATTCAACTATGTAGCAAAGAAGAAACATTACATGGCACATGCATAAAAGATCTCCACATGATTACTCTGAACAAATTTAACAAAGATAGGCCATTACCATTGCAAGAAGAAGATTCCTTGGACTATGGTACTTTTCCCAATCTCTGGCCTTGGCAAATTCCTCTAGTTTCTTTGCAAGGTCCTTAAGACTAATGTCCACTACTCTCTGATCTTCTGCAATAGTGACCTCTTCACCTTCTTCCATGTTTCAGCTCCTTCTGAGTCTCTTTGCAGAGTATAGGAGTTCTTATAGCCCTAAAAGGACAGGATAAAAAAATAATATTAGTAGTACAATGTTTCTCAAGATATGTGTATCCTCTGCGAAAATAAAAACGAAAAGAAAAGGACCGAAAGTAGGAAAAATGCCTTCCTCGTGGTTTATACATGAGATTCCTGGCGGTCCCCACCAAGCAATGGCCAACTTCAGTACCTGAAATAAGTTGAGAATATTCCAATATAACTATGCCTTACTATGTTTTAAGCAAAAGGGAAAATTGACCTAACTATATTCGGATGCATGGTTAAATTAATCAGCACGGTTGTCAGATAGCTTTCGGTGAGATTTCCATCTATATCAAATGAGAGGAATTTTGGGTGATTCAACACTCTTGTTTCAGGTGGGTAAATTAGTGTGATACTCAAAAGCCCAATAAAACCTGCTACTCTTAGACGGGCATGCTTTACAATGGATTCCACATATGTAATCATGCTTTATTGCCACTACTAAGTGCTTGCTCCATTATTTCTATAGCCTAGAGCCATATAATAGCCAGAGGTTCTTGCCATAGCGAAGATGTGTAGCTCAATGAATGGCTATCATAGAAGTCTATTCTTAAACCGATCTGCAGAGGCATAGCGCGTTCCCTTTTGGCACTGGCCTTTTGCCATTTGCTGGTTGAAGTTTGGAGTCTAAAAGATTATGAGTAAAGGCTTAGAAATCTGAGTTAATTCTATTTTCTCATGCTCTCAAATAAGAACAGAACGGAACGGCCATAAACTTTCCAGTCATAAGATAAGAGTCCAGCGTTGCTGAAAGTTTCCAACAACTTGCAACTAACTGTTAAAAATCTAGAAAGGAAACCAAGACTGAAAAGAAGCTAGAAACCATTTGAATACTTGTCCAGATCATTGATCTGTGAAACACTTTGGACAAGCAGCAAGGCCCTCCACTACTACCAGTGTACAATGCATCAAACAAAACCATAAAAAGGTGAAGACATGTTTTGCATGAGCCAGTGGGTATGTTTTTTCTGCTTGTGAATGCTCAAAGTAACCTTTTCATCATGCATCCTCCATGGTTTTCTAAGAAAAAAACAAACCCTTCAAAAGGTAAAAGGTTTTGCTAACTTCTTTTTTTCAGGAACGGGTGCTTATTTAATAAAGTAATAAAAAATTACCTTCCCAACAAGTAGTAGAATTAGGCATAGATGACATTGATGATTTGGCTCAATGAATCCAAATTGTCAAAATTCTTATGATCATTGTGCAGAAAGAAAAAGACTTTCACATGTCATTCTAATCAAACCTCTAAAAGCCATTGACAAATGATTAATTACAAAACAACCTTGAGATACTTCAACACGGAATGCACATAAAAAATCTAAAAGAAATAAGAAAAAAAAATATCAGGATAAGAAAAAACTCCATCCGATTTGGCCTCATCGAGGGATAGAAGAATTGCAAGCTAAAAGGGGAATCAATTCTTTTGACAGTTGATATAAACAAGCAGTTTAGCAGTCCTCAAAGTGCAAAACGCACCCGCTGAAGGGCATAATTCAAGTAGAATATAGATTTTAGATGCCATGAGATAAACTTAATAATGACGCCTCAGTCTCCTGAGATAAAGAAGATAAGATAGAAGCCAAGGATACTTTTTTGGGATGAATATAGAAGGTTCTGATATGTTACGTTGTGGTGGATTATCTCAGTGTTAGAATAATTAAAGAACTTACTTCAGTATTTCAATTGAACATTCCTATTTGGCAGAGACTTACATAGGGTGGGGGAGGCTGCTGACAGGTTAGGCTTCTGTTCCTATCTAGCTTAAGAAGACAGGGTATGGTCAGGGATAGAAAATGACTTGTGAATGTGCATTCATTGTCTAGTCTGCACACATTTCAGGCCAAAATATTCCTTAATACCATGGAAATGCATTCATTACAGCCTGTGAAATAAGTGTCTTAATGTCTTATATTTCTTATGTTGTGCCTGCCTGAAGAAATCTTGCTGTGTTAGAATGCAATGATGCGATCAAAGGTGCCTTCTCCTCGCTGTTGCTATCAATGTTATGGTCAATGATCTAAGCTAGTAAGGTTGAATCGTTGATGATTCACCATTGGCTTTTCGTTTAGTATGGATTTAGCTATATTAGACAGAGATTTGTAATGTCAGAGGCGCAAGTTATAAGAGCACCATCATTTTACCATCCTCCTAGGTTCTTAGATCTTGCTACAGTTATAAGTTTGTTCTTGTCAGAGCAGCTTATGGAGATGGGTTTTGTTCTTCTTTAAAATAGCTGTTTTGAGTTATTTTCTTACAGGACACCCTTCCAACTAAACTTGTTTTTATTATAAATTAATTATGAAAAATAAATTTTGAATTATGACTCCAAGTTAAACATAAATCATGTAAAACACACTCGAAATTAACGGTTTCATGCTAGACTGATGGATCAATTATCTAAAACAGGAAATAAAAAAAAAACCTGAAAAAAATCAATCATGAAATTTTAAAACTACGGAAAATACCACCGGTATTAGTTCTTGATTTTCTATCCAATAATTTTTACTTATAATTCTTTTTTTTTTAATAATTAAAAACATAAAAGGGGACCACCAAAACAACTCGTAAAAAAAGGAGAGAAACAGAAAACACTCGTAACGAAGCCCAAAGTCATTAGCATTCTATGGCCTAATAATAGGTCCTGTCCGAATCCGCCGAACTTCATAAGACCCAATAGCTTTTCCCAGCTCGGAACCAATCCATTAACCCAAATCCAAACCCTAAATGGGACGGCCCAAGATATTCTACAAAACTAAGTATATAAAAAGAAAAAACCCTAACCCCTTGTCATTTCTGCATCTTCCTTAGCTCTCTCTTTGCTTTCACGGTCACACACACCGCACGAACCCAACATGGTGAGCTTCTTCTCTCTTTCTCTTCAACTCTGCGACTCTCTCATGTCTCTCTTAATCTGACGGCAATTAATTCGTGTTTGTGATTCGCCATTGTAGCCTTTCAAGAGATACGTGGAGATCGGGAGGGTAGCTCTTGTCAACTATGGAAAAGAATACGGCAGGCTCGTTGTCATCGTCGATGTCATCGACCAGAACCGCGTACGTCTCTCTCTTTCTCTCTCATGTTTCTTAACTTATGCATACTGCTTCTTTTGCTTCTATTTTTCCTGTTTTTTTTTGTCATAAAGAAACGATAGAAATCGAAAATCGAGAAGCGTTTTGCTAGACTCATTCGAAATGCATTTTTTTAAGGCCTAAGCAATCGAACATGGCAGCAAAGAATACCCATTAAAAATTAGAGTTTGAAATTCATACCGGCATTGTAATAATTTTTTTAATGTACGCTGTTACTTCGTCTGTGCGTGATTGTTCTGTTTCTTGTAAGCATTAGACTTCGAATTTCTTTGGAGCTTAGGATGTTTAAGATTAATGTAGATGGTCCGAGGAAAGCAGTGTTATGTGTGTAATTTTTATTCTGAAGTCTACGTCTTTGACGGTGTTTAGTATTCATGAAATTGTTTAGGATGTGTGTTTAGTTTTTGACAAATGTCTTTTGGTTCTGTGATTTTTTGTTCAGACGTGGGATTGGGCTCCTTACATTGATTGCAATTGTATGTCTTTTATTTACAGGCTCTAGTTGATGCCCCGGATATGGTGAGGAGCCAAATGAACTTCAAGAGGCTTTCACTTACCGATATCAAGATTGAGATCAACCGGGTTCCAAAGAAGAAGGCTTTGATTGAAGCTATGGAGAAGGCTGGTGAGGACAATAATTTTGCTGAAATTTGAGGGTCATTAATACCTACCATTCATTGAGTTGTGTTGTTTCTGTGATGATAGATGTTAAGAACAAGTGGGAGAAAAGCTCCTGGGGCAGAAGGCTGATTGTCCAGCAGAGAAGGGCAGCTCTCAATGACTTTGATAGGTTCAAGTTGATGTTGGCTAAGATCAAGGTTGGTGATAGTGCTTTAAACGATTGTTTCTATAAATATCACAGTGCTTTACTTTCCGATTTGATTCCCCTAGCTTATTTTACTAGGTTTGAATTATATTAAGAACTTCTGTTTCTATTGTTTGATATTAAGTTCTTAGTTCACTTTGGAGAAATTCATCGTTGTTAGCTCTGTGCTTTCAGCAAAATTCTTTTGCCTGCTTTTTTTAATTTCGATACTTTCTATATTTCTCAATCAAATATAATCTTGTTATATGCACTTGCAGAGGGGTGGATTGATCAGGCAAGAACTTGCAAAGTTGAAGAAAGAAAATGCTGCTTAAGTGTTTACCTGTTTAGAGACTTCCAATTTTGTTATCAATATGATGCCAAGTTTTACTGGGATGTTTTTCAGTTGGTTTTCTGTTGACTCCCAGATTAAGAGCAGTTTCTATACATTTGAGATTTTGTGGTCAATTTCATCTTGCTACCTTATTTATATTTTGTGATCTTGTTGCTATTTTTTTTTGCGTTGAAAATTGTGGGTTCTCCTCAAGTCACTCTTACTTGGCCAGCATTAAGTGTCACTATTTACTTGCATTCTGCCTTGTGCTGCTACTTAATGGATCAAAAAACACGTTATGCCGGTTCACCCATCATCGATCAAAAACATCCGCGCTCCATTTATTTGTTATTAAATATGTTTTCTATCAAGTGCACTGTTAAGTGTTAATTTTTTATCCTTTGGTTATTTTTGTTATCAATTTTCTGTTGGACTAATCCATTATATCACCCATGCATTTGTAAAAAAATTTCAATTTCAACCTCGTGTTTTTATATTTAATCTTGATGTGTGTTATCTGATTTTTATCAAGATCATCTAACTGATGGTGTTCTAATCAGCTATCAATATTATCTAAATGTTCCAAATGTCGATTCCCCAATCAGCCTCTTCCCATTTTCAAGCTTGACCTCGTTTGGTTTATCTGAAATTATCGCTCTTGCTACTCGAACAGTAGTCTCACACTCGTTATGCTTAATTTTATCGGTAGATCCACGCATCTCCATAACAGCAAAGGCTGTTGTGTTAATGTTACATGTTGAAATAATCTCCAGTATCGTTGGGTGACGACTCAAGTACATTATTAGACCCCTCAGATTCAGCAATATTTTCACCATCGCCAGTTTGTGTTGCAATAACCTCAGATGCAGCAGAATCAACAGTAGAATGTGTTGTCTCACGACTAATTTGCTTGCGACTCCGAGGATTTCC
>Ga0325414_1002984_pt1 | contig 17473 bp, 12 predicted proteins | sample PopdelMetagenome_8_FD_206183 | JGI IMG/M metagenome (GOLD analysis project Ga0325414, IMG submission 206183) | Populus deltoides microbial communities from Bellville, Georgia, United States - Leaf-PdKOR-R3 | ecosystem: Host-associated > Plants > Phyllosphere > Phylloplane/Leaf | place: USA... | reverse complement strand
AAAAGAGTAATTAATTATTATTTTTTTACAAGAAATAGTGTTTCAAAATCTCAATGTCAATTTCTTAATTTTTAGGCCAATGATTTTCAAGAAAAGCGAATACTTTTTGTGAACACTACTGAGTGGTTAAAGTTTGTAATCATCTTTTTGAGCTTTAGCACTCTTAAAATGATTCCTCAATTTTTTTTTTAATTTATTGGAACAACTATTTCATCCTCTCTCTCACCTTTCTTTATAGTTTTCTACTTCCCATCCCAACAAAGTAATTAGAACGATTATGATGGCTATTTTTTTTTTCCTTGTAGAAATATTTTGTTAACTAAGTGAAGGTTAATTTGGCATTTTCTTTTTAGAGACTTGCACTATCATAAAATTTATAAATACAAATAAAAATATTGATGGAAATTTTTTATCGGTAAATTGCGATGAACTTTACCAATAAAATAGTCTATAGCTGTATCTATTGGTAAATACCGATGGAAATATTTCCTCGATATATATCAAAGAATTTATAGAAGGAAAAAAGAATTAAAAAACCAAAAGATACATTGACGTGTTCTTTATACAGACAAAATTGCTGACGAAATGAGCCCGTTAGTGAAATCTATCCGTAAATCCATTGGTAATATTTAATTTATGATCTGGTGAGCAATCCTTCTCTTCCCCTCCCTCTTTTCTTCTTTTTCCTCCATCAGCTCTGCAACAAATAACAAAACGCCTTATTTTATCACAAATCAACCTTCCACTATAAACCCAACCACCCCAACACTCAGTCTGTCAGCATCAGATTCAATTTTTTTTTGAGGATTTTTTATATCAAGTAAGCAAAACTATCTATTTTTTTTTGTTTGAACTCAATTTTAAAATGTTAATTTTTATTGCATATTTTTGTAATATATGTAGTTTGTTTGTGTGTTTTATAACCTGTTCCCATAGATATTTGTTGTATGAATGCATAATTTGTACATGTTAGGGTTTGTTTGAGATTTTGAAAAATTGAATTTGTATGTGATTTGATGAAATTGATTTTCAATTTGTGACTTGGAAGTTCTATAATGAAATAAATAATGACTTATTTAATGAGTCTGTTTTATATTTTGTCAATTTTATTGTTGAGTTGAAAATTTTGGTAAATGTATAGGAATTTGAATTTATGTATATAATTGATAATGATCTAAGAGTACTATTAAAATAGATTGAATAAGTTTAATTTAAACCAATGTTAGCTAATTTATTTAGTTCACATAATTAATTAATACATGTTGTCATCAATATTCTATATAGGTTTGATATAAGTAATAGATGATGTTCATAGATGTATCGAGATTCATCTGAAAGGTTGCGCATGATGGATTATTGTAATGGGGTTGATGATTTTATTAGTTATGCATTATCTAATTTGAAAAATATTAATGGTGACGGTATAGATGTCCATTTAAGAGAAGTGAGATTAAAAAGTTTCTTGATCTATATGTTGTAATGATGTATCTTCTATAAAAAAGGATTCATAGAGAAATACCTGTGTTAGTTTGCACATAGAGAACCATATGCTCGTTACGAGACTATGGTAAAAAGAATGACTTTCCTCTACCTCGCATAGATATCTTGGGTGATAATACTATGAAAAGTGTCACGTATTTATTCATGGATGGGTTCTTAGGTAATAATCAGATCAGAATGGCAAAAGAACATTAAGAGAAAACTATTTTTGTCATACCATGGGGAACTTTTTGTTATGAAGTGATGTAATTCAGATTAAAAAATGTTGGTGTCATGTATCAAAGGGCAATGATCACCTGAGCAGGTAACCCATTACAATGAGATCACCTTCAGAACAACTTTAAATTTTTCCATGGGCAGGTCACTCATAACAATTTAACCATTTCAAAAACTTTTGAATTTTACTAGAAAAACCTTTCTATTTTTCCTCTGAGTGCGTTTTCTAGCCATCACTTCAAATATTTTTAGAAGGATTCATTATTTCTTGATATGGTGAATTTGTTACCTGTCTTTCTTTTTCTTCTTTACAAAACTTACTATCTAAAATCTATTACGAGACTTTCTATTAAAAGTATTGTAAAGAGGGAGACAACTATCATAACCCATTTATGGGTTTTTCCCAAAATTTATTTTTTTTTTCAAAATAAAAGCTGGCAACATGAAGAAAATAGGTCAATGAGGGTTTAAAAAAATACAAGCTGCAATTTTGGAGAAAATTCGAGGCCTAATTATAACCCATTATGCCTAATAAATAGAGAAACAAAGTGATTCAAGGTCAAATTAAATAACTATTGGACGAATCGGTATAAAAATTAAGTCAAGGGATATAATTAAATTTTTAATAGGCCAATTTGATTTAATCATGGGCCAAATTGAAGTTTAATTATGTTTAAGAATTAATTTGGATCTAATTGAAGGATTTAATTAAGTGCAAGGACTTAATTATACTTTAAATGAGTCAAATTAATTATTAGGGGCTTAATTGGTGAAAAATTAAGTTTGGAAGCCCAATTTGGGCTTAATTAAGAAGATTGAAATTTTAAGAGACCAAATTTATTTTTTACCAAGTCAATTGATTGAAATCAGGGGTCAAATCGCAAGAACATTAAAGTTTTGGGGTTAAGTTGAAAATTTTCACATTAAAGAATCATTTTGCAAAAGGCACCGAACTATAGGGGCTTAATTGATTGAAATTGAGGGTGAAATTGAAGAAATTAAAAGTTTAATGGTCAATTAAGGGTCAAATTGCATAAATCTGAAACCAAGGATCGAAGTGAAAACTTTGCGCCAATCCGGGGTTGAAATTTATGTTTTAAAGGGGAAAATTGCATAATATTTAAAGTTTGAAGCCAATCGGGGGTGTATATGAGATACATCAGAAATCAAAGGACCAAACTGCACTTTACCAAAACGACGTCGTTTTGGTTATTGTTCATCTTCTTCTTTAATTTTCTCTGAAATGATCGCTCAAAGAGGCTAATTTGTGCATTTAATGCATCTAACCTTCACCAAATCAAAGAAGAAAGAAATGTTTTTCGAACCCTGTTTCAGCTGGCATCTGCTCTCTTTATCCTTCCCCTTTGCTGCCGAAATTTTCAGGATTCTTAGGCTAATTAGGAGTCTTTAAAATGCTAAATCCATCCCTTTGTTATCTGGTCTCTAAGGTTGGATAAATCCTATAGAAGTTGCACTAAAAAAACCGGTTCTGTTGTTGTCGCAAATTTTTGTTCCAACTTAGGCTTTGATTATGATCTGGTTTCGTGCAATATCCGACCATCCCAGCTATATTCTGTCACTCATGACATGTTAAAGAATTGACCTACACCTTTATTGGGTCCTAGGGCTCGCTATTCTTATGGCAGACTCTCAGTCAAAGTAGGATGCTTGGCATCGTCAGTTTCCTGAATTAGATCAGGAGATCATTTTGACTAACCAGATTATGACCCGATTCTGTTCTGTAAAATGATTTTATCTCAACTCGAATCCTTCATGAAAGTTGTAGTCCTACATGTGTAGATAAATTTGGGTTTTAGAATCACTTAATTTCGATACCAGAAGCTCAAGATATTCACGTTTGAATATCTAATAAAAAAACAAAAATTCTGCCGCAAAAATTCTCTGCCGCATGAAGGATTTTGCCACCCAAGTCTGCAGGACTGAATTGGAAAAAAGACTGAAATAAGGGAGGCAATTGCTGATATAAATTGGAAGAAACTTGGCTGGGTTTTGAAGAAATAGAAAAAAGCAGGGAAAGGACCAGCAAATGACAGAAATTCTGCCACAATAGGTCGCGTTTCTGCTTATTTTCTAACAACAAACGACACCGTCTTTTCCTTTGTTGCATTAATTCTCTTCTTTAGCTAGACGGTGTCGTATGAAAACAGCCCCATTTTGAATTAAAAAGCATGGTACTGTACCCCCGTCTGCAACCTTTTCCCTCCTCTGCAGTTGTTTCTTGCCATTTTCTGTTTTTGGCATTTCTCCCGTCCTTGCATTGCACAAAACACTCCCCCTTTTCATGCTAGGATGGCAGCTACAAGAGGGAACGACTTTGTACCTCCAGTGCCAGCTAGGGGAAGAGGACGTAGAGGGAGCCTCACACCATCAAAGGGCTGGGATTTCATCCCTAATACACACGGCTGGGATGAGGAGGCACGAGAGGGGCCTCCAAGTTTGGCTTGACTATATACAAAAGCTGTGAAGAGAAAGAAAAAAGAAAAAGAAAAAGGGGGGAGGGAGACAGAGAGAGTTTAAATACAGAGAGAAAAGAGGAGGCAGAGAAAAGAAAAGGAGAGAGTTAGCATAAGGCTGAGGTTAGAGAAGCCGAAAATCATTGAGAACGGGAGGAGATTACCTTGAGTCTATCCTACTTTGTCGAACCGGGGTTTGCAAAGACCCTAAGAGGTTTTTGAAAAGCTCCCAACGGCAGAAAAAGAGGAAGGCTTGCTTCGAGTCATTGTTGGTAAAAAGGCAGAAGCTTTTCCACCAGTTGCATCTCGTTTCTCTACATTCAAACATGGAGGATCAGCAGGTATGAGTCTTGATTTTCTTTTTTTCTTTAACATCTGTAAAGCTGTTTGTTTGGTTTTCATTTCTTTTCAAAATCTGTTTTCTGTTTCTGTTTTGGGACGTTCGTTTTCCATCTTAGCAACAAAGTTGTATGCTTGCCCTCTAAACCTCCCATGCCTTTAGATTATTATTCACGTTAGAGCTGTGTTTGTTTTTCCTTCTGCTGGTTACTCATACGGCGACTCATTTAGAGAGAAAAATGAGAGAAAGTCCTCTTCAGGAGGTGATGTTTCGGCTGGCTTTGGAGTGTGCTTTCCTTCCTGCTTTCTTTGAAAGAGAGATAGCTGGCCATTTGATTTGTTGTTTTTTCTTTGGTGTCTTTGATATACATGATATAAAGGCATGCTCTTTCGGCTTTCATTTTTGTATAAAACCAAGCATGGCAGCGTCATAAATTAGAAAAAGGAGAGGCGAGCAACGTGGTCTGTATTAGGTTCGGTTTTCAAATGTTTAGCTTCCATGTGTATATGGCTTAATCCCTCCTGTCGAAGATGATGGGTCATGCTGTACTTAGGCTTTGAGTTGATAAGCTATGTTTAGTTTTCTAGTTCTATTGCTGTGAGAAACCGTGGGTTGTAAAGGTTTTCATCATCACTGCCTTTCGTTGCTTTAATCGTCTCTTTGCAAATCGAACGTTGCATAGGAATAAGTGGCTTCTAGATGCAGAAGAAAGAATGAAAAACGTGAGGGAGGGGCCGTTTAATCAAGGGACCTTGTTGTTTTTTAATCCCAGCATTTAATATGAGTTCTTTCCCGTCATGTGAAACGAGCATGGCATTTGTTTCAAGATAAAAAGGATGGTGGTGGGTCACTGTTTCTGTTATAGATGTTAGTTTCAGAACTTTGTTTTTTCGGTGCATGTGGACTTGTGTTTTTCTTTTGAGAATAATGGGCAGACTTGTATTCAAGATTTAAGTTTAAGTTTGTATGCTGGGGCTCAGTGGTTTGAGTTGAACCGTTGTAAGCTTCCTGTGAATGCTGGGGTACATACGTGTACGGTTTGTTTTCTTGTTACTGTGATACTCGGTTTAATGGCATAGTTGTGTTTTTTTTTGATAAAAATGTAAAATTCTTTTTTTTTAGATGCATATGGCCAATACCCTAATATATTTTGATTTTTTTAATTAAAAAAGCAAATATTCAAGGTTTCAAAAAAAATATGTTTTGACATGGATTTCTTTAACACAAAAATTATTTTCTTACATCTTGGATTTTACAACATGTTTGTAAACTCCAAAAGGTGTTGGTCAATATTCTAAAAATATAAGAATTTTATTTTTGAGAATTCACCTTTATTCACTAATAATGTTTGGATAAAAAAAATCCCGAAGGGGGTAAATATCCAAAATATTAATAGGAATAATTTTTTATTATTCACTATTAATGTTTGGATAAAGAAATCCCAAAGGGATAAATATCCAAATTATTATTAGGAATAATTTGTTATTATTCATTATTAATGTTTGGACAAATAAATCCCAAAGGAGGTTAATATCCGAAATATTATTAGGAGTAATTTGTTATTATTCACTACGAATGTTCGGATAAAGAAACCCCAGAAGAATTAATATTCAAAATATTATTGGGAATAATTCATCATTGTTCACTGTTAATATTTGGATAAAAAAACCTCAAATGGTTAATATCAAAAAATATCTTTCTAGGAATGAGAAGCTATTATTCTTTAATAATATAAGGGCAAAAAAATCTATGAAAGGTAAATATCCAAAATATTGTTAAGAGGAATACCACTTGTTTATTTTTAACATAAGGACAGATTTATGCCTAAAATTTGTTTAGAACAATTTAATTGCACATCCTTGAAAGGAACCTCAATTATAATTAGGGACATTTCAAATTTTGATTCCACATTTTATGAGTCATGAAAATATGAAATACTAAGGCAAAAATGGACTTTTAAAGCACCTTGAATTTCTTTAGATTTCTAACTTAGTCTTTCTTGTTTCTCTTCTTTGTGATTTACGAGTCGCGAATACTTGAAATACTAAGGGAAAAATGAGCTTTTAAGCACATTGAATCTCCTTAGATTTCTACTTAGCTATCTAAATTCATAAATTCTAAATTTATTTCAAATCAAACATAGACTTCAAGAGATTTGCACTGTTTCTCTTTGGCACTCTATAGACATATCTAAAGGTATGATCTATATTGGCCAAGGGTTCTTTCCCTTAAACTTTGAACCCAAGTTCGTACATCATAGCAGACTTATCCTAGAAAATTGATGGGATTAGAGAACATCAACGCCATAGCAATTATAGGTAAACCAAACACCAAGCAACTTACCTTAGGTAAGGCGTACTAGGGGTGCTAAAATCTTCCCTTTACGCAATCAGTCCTTTGCTTTTGAATCTCTGAAAGACCAGTTAGGTTTTCTAGTGATCATAATACTAGGTGGCGACTCGATCCCTTTTTCAAAAAACAAAAACCCCGAAATCAATTCCCCGCTCTGGGAAGGGTCGCTGCGACGGCGAGCTCTTGCGAGGCTACGACACATACGACCAAATCCTAAAATTTATCCAAGCATATCTTCATAGAAAAAAAAATTGCATCTTTTTCTTGTTTTAAAATGCAAAATGGATATCGTAACCAGATCATGATTATCCATTAGGGTATAGCCAAAATATCAAAAACCCTTTTACGAGTCATTTTTTTTAAAGTCTAGATGAAGACTTTAATATCTGTTGTGTGTAAAACTACACAAAATGTAAAATAAATGCCATGCTAAAATTTGGACTATAAAACGGTTATGATTAAACCTGATGAGGTAGAGACTCTCTTACGAAAGGAGATCTGCCTTAAACCTTAGGAAAGACCAATGAATAGAAACTCATTCTAGAAAAACAATCAAACAACGATGTAGTTTACCTTAGGTAGGGTGTACTGTGAGGAATGCATCTTTTCCTTACACAATCAGTCCCTTACCCAGACTCTCATAGACAATAGGTTTTTAGTAATCATAATACTAGGTGACGACTCTTGAACCTTAATTATAATTTTATGATTAAATCCAAAATCCTTTCCTAACAACACACACACACCTCCTCAGGAGGCACGATAAAACCTCATTGTTGCTTCGACATCGCGGCACCCCGTGACAGTGAGGAAGCTACTGCTCCAGCCGTATGGATCCATGAATTTCCCAACAATATGTTGTAAGATGGATGAATGTCTATCACCTATAATGTCACCAGGAACATTTATGGCTCCACGTACAATTCCACTTCCAAGGTCCCAATTATGTGGCACATTTCATGCAAAACCATCGTTGATCAGTACTTTCCCAACCAAGACGTCTGTAAATCACACTGTAATGTACAATAGTTTGTTATGTTTAGAACCGTCAGGACCCAATTCATCATTAGTGAAGTACATATAATTCGAGGTTTGGATTCTTCCCACTAGATGATATATGGTTTCTTGGTTAATGTCTTAAGACACATATACCTCATTCAACACCTTTGGCACGACCTTCATATATGGCTCGAAGCTTAGAATTAATGATAACAATGATATTCTAGCATGAGTTTTCTTAAGCTGCTCAACAACATTTATTAACTCTATTTCATGAGCTTCAAGAATTCATTGGTTTCTTCTTTAGTGACATGTTTATTTATTTCTTTCATCAGATCGACCATTTCTTTACCCTTGGCCTTTTGTTTTTCAAGTTTTTTTAGGGTGAAACATCTTCCACTATGAGTTATGCCCTAACTTCCAATTGAAAGACAGGTGTTGGATGTGCGCTCTGGAAGGAGTACCTATAGTTATAAGGTATGGCACTATAATTTCCCTTATGTGCCACCATAGGTTTTGACAAGATTAATTTGGGCTACTTATATGCAGTAAATTGCATTCGACATATTGTTTTGTTTTTGTAAAATATATCCATTATGAGGTGTGACTTGTACCAGCTAGGATAAGGTGGTTGTAGAGGTTTGAGTGGTACTAGAGCTACATGTCCGATGTTCAATAGCTTTTGGTACATCTTGTTTAAAGGTAGTGGTAATGGGAATAATTGTTCTTAGACTCTTTGGTAATTTTTCTTTGGAAAATTTTCAGCTTGGTTTTTGGCTTAGTTATTTTGAGGCTCAAATTTTCTAGTAGGAAATGAAGAGTTAAAGTTGATGTTGACAATTTAGGATAAAGGGGATGGAGTGTTGTAGTTTTGGAATTGGTTTTTCTTACTTAACAACTTTTGACCTTATTGATCTCATTCTGCTTCCCTTCAAAGCCTTTCTTCTCAGCGGGCATAAAAATTCTACCACTCCTTATCCTTTGCTCTACATGCTCGACTACTGCCACATCATTACTGAATTGTTATGCTGAACTACCCATCACATGCTCATAGTATGACACATTGAATGTATTTCCGAATAAGGTAACCATCTCTTTATCTAAAAGTGGAGGATGCACTTGTACAACCAAATCTCTGTATCTTTGAGCATACTCTCTTATATTTTTTTATCACCTTTTTCTAGATATGAATAACTAGTTTGATCAAGAGCAATATCCATGTTGTACTTATATTGCTTAATGAAAGTATCCATCATATCTTTTTATCTTTGAATCTTTATGTTGTCTAGTCTCATATACCAGCTTAACGCTGCCCCAGTCAAACTATCTTGAAAGAAATACATTAGTAGTTTTTTATCGTGTACTACTTCTACCATTTTGTTACAATAGGATTTGAGTTGGGTGATAAGGTATTGGGTTCCAGTGTATTTGATGAACTTAGAAACACAAAACTTCTATGGTATAACTACGTTTGGGATTAGACATATTTCTACGGCTTGTATTGGATCATACAAATCTACTCCCTTAATAGCCTTTATTTTGGCCTCTAATGCTGTCATCTTATCTTGATTGATATCATTAGATGATTTTGTCTTGTGAGATTCATTGGAGAATGTATCTACAACTGTAGGGGCTGATGTCGGTGTTGTCGACTATATACAAATGCTAAATTATATTGGGGATCGTGACTTTATTCACCTACCATTTCTTCGAGTTGAGTTGTTGTTTGAGTTTGAACAAAGGTGGCAGGTTGATTGGAAGAGCCTTCACCAGAGGCATTTTTAAGTGCTTGCTCGAGTACGCTAGTGATGTAAACCACGCTAACCTTTAGAGAATTCAATTCTTCTTGGAAATAAGCATTATGGTGATCGCGTTCTTCATCTTTTATATTTCTCAATCGAAGTCAAATGTTATAGATTTTACAGATTGGAGCTTTTTACAGACCTATATTTCAATTTGGGTATGTATTTGTGTCATTAAAAATGAATGCATGTTTACTTATGAATGCAAATGTATGTACATGTACATTAAGTATGAATTAACTTATTTAAAGAGCTAAACTATGACTTCCTTGTTAAGTATGGGAAGAATCCATAGTCTGATATATTTGTAGAGGTTTTCCTCGAGTCTTTAAACCGATTGAATCTCATGCACATTAGAAAGTACTATAAAAAATGGGTTTGAGCTCTTTTCATTCATCAAAGGCAAGTAGTACATACAAAGAGTTTTCTTATGTCTTTACTCAAATGCCACTCCTCTATTGGATACATTCTTGATAAAAGCTAAAACTTCATTCAAATACTCTTCGCATTTATAAATGTTGTTGCCAATCATGAAGGCTTTCATTCGCAACTCATTTTCCTTCTAAGTCACCATATCAATTAGCCTGTTAGTTTGTTCAATCTTGTAGTGGAATAAAGTGTAACAACCCCGATTTCCCACATCCTTTTTCGTGATACATTGGAAATTTTTAGGTAATTTTTTTTAATATATACTGGTTCCACCAAATTTCTATCAAAATTTCGGTAGAGTCTCCCCTATACTAGGAGGTCCTAAGTTATCGACAAAACCGTATTACACTTCCAATTTTAATTCACATCCTGATCCAATCATCCTGGATCTCAACCCAACTCAACATCATCAACACAACACATATTATTCAATAACGTCATATAATGTAATTCAAGTTAAAGATTCGATTTCTAACTCTAAACATGCATGGTTAAATAGGTACTTAAAGTTACAAACATTAGATTAAAGTCATACATTCAAATTTATAAATTAATATTACATTTCAAGTTTTAGGAGATAAGACTCTTAATTTACAAATAATTACATGGTCAAAAGCAAAAGGTAATTAAATCAATATCATTCCGGACGCGACCCTGATGGACTTGAAAATAGAAATTAACATGTACACATAAATATAAAAAAGTAGTAACAAACAATAACAATGATAGACAATAACCTTCATAGAATTTCTTTTGAGACATAAAAATTAGGTATAAACCTCTTTTACAAGAATTTTCAATCTATTACTAATATCCATCTAATATCCTTTCCCATTTGCTGAGAATAATTTCATCTTGGAAATCTCAACACAACTCAACGATTTTCGAACACCATCTCCTTATAAATCAATTCTCAATTATACCCAGACATTTATCTTTTGGTATCATTAGCTTATCTCATTCCTTTGGAATAACCATTCAATATTTTCCCTTTTATTTTCTAGAAAGTAATTGTCGACACTAATAAATCTCATTAGTATCATGAGTCTTTTAATATTGGACTAGACTAATCACTTACATTCACGTACCGATATTAACACAACCGATTAGTATCATTAACTATTCATATCTAGAGTATTAAATCTTATTCATATCTAATTTACCATCAAAGTTGCCGATGTAAAGAACTCTTGACATTATTAGCCTCCTTACCTGGAGTAGCTAATCACACCAGAAATGGTTGCCGATACCAATGTGACCCATTGATATCATTAACTATTCTTGACCCGGAATAGTTAATAAACTTATCTTTTTCACTGAATCAGGAGTAACCATGCCGATTCCTTTTCTTTCTTTTCTTCTTCTTTTTTTTTTCTTTCTTCCTTTTTTTTAACATCATATGCATTATAATAACTGTTGCTAAGTATCATTCACACACAACTTAGTTATCGACACTACGATCATAATAACATAATTAATTCGATACATAACAACACACGCAAGTCACCCTTATTCGTTTAAACATTATCCTAACTAATAGAGGTATAGCGTTGCACATAAGGTACTCTTACTCATTTCAATATCATCGAAGCAATAAAACAATAAATTCTGAAATTTATTAATAAGTTTACACAACTTAAAAAGACAAGGTGCGATACACCTGCTTCCTTCACATAAATTATTTAAACACATACACATTATCAATATACATATATAAATCAAGCATTAATAATTTAATCATAATATACTATTAATTTATCACCCTAAAGTCGGTATACCTCATTTTTATTATTACACATACAACTCAACAGTCAGTACAATAACACCACTAACTCTATTCAAGCCAGCTAGTCCACTATATTTTCCTCGACATAAGCATTCACAATTACACAAGCACAAGTACATTTATAGAAAATACCATTTATTTAACTCTAACAAGTATTGTAAAAACAAAAGTTTGAGGTGTAAGACACCTATCTACTGCTTGAACTCGCGAAAAAGTCCCATGCTATTGAACATATTCTGCAATCTCTCTTGTATTATTAAAGATACATATCAAATGTGGCTCCATCATAATTGAAAATTCCATTCTAAAATTCATTTAAATTTAAAATCGCATGACACATGCATTAAAATATTTATTTATTTATTTATTTTCTTTCCTTTCATGACTTATCTTTCCAGGTTGAATATCTTTAAACATGGCTTAACAATTTTATTTTATTTTATTTTTGTCTACTCAACCCATCATGTACATACTTAGTAACTTCACATCCTTATATTTATTCATACCATTGAAGTTAATTAATTTTCCTTATCAAACCAATTCTTGGCCGAATGACCTTATTTTTTATTTATTTATTTTCATGATGAGTTTTTCAATTCTTTTTCATAAGTTCACTTTACTTCATCTTAAGTAAATTTAACATATTTTTCATCATAATTTCATGCACATCTTAATTTAACCTTTTTCTCCTCTTTTATTATCCATTTGGACAACCTTAAAAATCCACAAAAATGAAATTTTCCTCACATTAATCTATTATTTCAAACATAACACAATTCATTTGGCATTCAACAAACCACAATCCCATAAAAATCCCCATAACATTAGGTCGAAGAAACTCAAGTTCAAGATTTTTATTTTTGGTTGAATTCCATATTATGATGAGAATTTGGATCCTTTTAAAATTCTTCCCATTGACACTCTACCTAATTTTCTTTATATATATAAATACATCCATACCTAATTTACATAGAAAATGAATCAAAGTCTTATCTCCTTATATCTTCTTCATTTGGCCGAATGCCTTTATTCATGGCGAGGGATAATTCCCTTTTTAATTATTGCAGATAAACATTTGTCCATTCATTTCATATCTATTATAACCTCGTTCAACCCAAATTCCATAGCAATTAAAACAATTACGATCATCCTCTCATTTATATGTCTAGGCCGAATCTTTGCATTAAATGGAGGATACAATTTTCTTCAAGTTTTCTTTCAATTATCACTAGACCCAATCCTTTTTAACACCTAAAAACATATATCCATTAAATCAACAAACTTAATGTCCTCAAAACTTCCCTAACACATTTTACAACACAATTAATCTATAACAACACTAATAACAAGAATATATTTTACCATTACACCTTACATAAACCCAACACCCACACAATTCTAATTTCATCAAAACATATAATTAAATCAAGCTTCCTAAATTTTTACTAAGACTAGCAATAGATTCAAAAAGCAATAAGTCATCCACCTCTAATTATTGAGTTATGTGCAATATATTTCAAAATCAGAATGATCCAACGGTTTGATCTCCATAGATTTGAATAAAACCAAACTGACCTGAAAATGGACGAGCTACTGTTCAACATGAACGACGCCTTGCCGGAGAGTGCGTTTCCAATCTCCACCGTCCAGAAGTAAGGCAACATCTAGGCACACCACATATCCAAAAATAAGCTTGATCCAATGGTGTAAGAGAGAGAAATCGATCGGCGACCAAAACTGCCTGTAGGTGAATTTCCTTTTGTTTTCCTGGAAACTTCTGATGATGATTTCTGTCAAATGGATTATGTTCCTTCAAATCCCTTCCGTCAGTTAGTAGAGGAGTGTGAGAAGAACAACATATCAAAAAATCAACATGATCCAACAGTGAATTCCAGAGATATGGCTACTGAAGCATTATTGGTTCCTCCCAATTCTGCATCTCTCTCTAGCCGAATTCTCTATTGTCTCTCACACACTTTCTTTTTTTTTTTGAACTGCTGGCCTTTTGCTGTTTTAAAGGCACACTTTCCCCTGATTACATTTATATCCCTCATTTATATATTTATGTATTTTATTTTATTTTTCATGTAAACTATTCAGTTTGTTTCTGCTTAAATCGCTAGTCTGTACCAAACTCCCATTGGGATGATATCTTTCACCAAGGTAGGAAAACATATTAATAGACTTTATGCAAAATTTCATCCCGATTCGACGATTGGATTGAGAGCTCTTCTTTTTAATGTAAAATTGGTCAGTTCATGACTTTTCATCAACGATCTAAATTTTCTTGTTCAATCCTCACATAAAATAATATCAATTATCCTTCTAAACCTTTAAGGTCATTTTAATATCTTGGAATATATTCATTTTAAAATTTCTGTCTTTATTTATTTATCGGGTATTATTATCGTTTCAAAGTAACGTCACTATATTTTTAATTGATGTTTGCACCTTCAGTCCTGCCATTTTCATTGAATTATCCTTTATTATAATGTATTCTTTATTAACTCACTTATTTCTTAGAAACATTTTATCATTTCTCTCATTATTTTATCCATCAAAACACGTTACATATTTCTCTATATTTATGAATTTTAAAACAAAATTCATTTTATGGAGGTCATCCCCTCCATTATATATCATTTTCAGTCTTACGTTTACATGGCAGGTTATACATCTGCATATTTAAATCATAAATTTTCTAGAGTTTCACATAAAGTATTATCTTGAAGCAATGTTTCGTTGCTTGCGGCTAATGATTTGTTGTATCTATTCAGCATCTGAACTGTTTTCTCTAATTGTTGGATCTGGTTTCTGGCCCTTTGAAGTTCATGCTTCTCTATATCAATCTCATATTTTTTTTATTTAGTTATACATCAAAGCTATCGATGTATTTTTGCCACCCTTTGAATTACTCTTTCATTTTCTTCACCTTTTCTTCATGGAATTCCAGCTCAGACTGGATTGTAAAGACCCAATCTCTCAAGGCATTTGCTTTATTCTAGTACTCCCCCATATTTGACTCATATGCCTTTCTTGCTTCTCTTTCATTTTTAGCTTGGACCTTATATTAAGCTCTTAACCTTTTTTCTTCTTCAATAGTAAGATTAGGCAATCTATTCTTCTCTCTTTCGACCTCTAGTCTTTTTTGGTTGTGGTCCTTTTTTTTTAAAGAAACTCTTGACTTTTTGTCAGCATGTCTTCTGCTTTCAGAGGTCTTTTTTAGAGTCATCAACTTATTTTTTACCATCACGTGCTTATTTACCAAGTTGTCATATTTAGCCATTCTTTCTTCCAACTACTCCTGGATTCCATGCAAAAGCTAGTTTTCTAAGAATTTCTACTGACTTTTGTTGTTGTTCAGCTCAATCCTTAGCCTATCCAACTCAACTTGCAAATCTTGTTTGTTATTTACCATTTTCCTCTGGGGTTCCATAGTGGTGGATAATCTTTCCTTGTTGATTGAATTTCAACTTTGCATTCCCGTACTTTCGAGTACTCTACATAATTCACCACTCCTCTATATTAAGTAATTAGGGCTGGTTGATGATTTCTTTTGTTGTTCCTCCCTATAAACTAAATCAAGTTCCCCCCCAATCACATATGATGACATCTAGCTCGGCTACAAAATTAGCCTCTTTGAACACGCCAATATGCTTGGCTAACCCCCAGGTTTTCAGTAAGTATTATGTGCCTCCAAGTTGCCTAACTACCAACGAGGGTGAGTAGCTAATATAACCAGTCAAATCAATCAGCAGGATCCATGCTTTGTCACCACAACTCATAAGATAAGACATACTATTCACTCAAAGAGTTTTCCACCTAAAATTACTCTGAGGGAGTGCTTCATATTTTTTTCACCCATGCCTTCTCATTCCATTCTTCGCTTAAAATCAGTCCAAAAGGTCTCATATTGAACCTACTAGAAATTATTGAAAACTTCTCTCGATGTCTCTAAGTGACTTACTATCCATATAAATAGTAGAGGAACACATCCCCACATCGCTCCTTTTCTATGCAATATATAATGGTTTAGAGATAAGAAGGTTTCATCTAATATAAATGAGGCAGTGTTATTTTTTTCCATTCATACTCAACGAAGGTGTTGGTAGCTTCAATACTGATAATCCCAGCACCTTATGAAGGAAACAAAACTAATTTGAAGACAACAAAATCAAATGCTTGGTATTTCTCTTCTCTTAACTTTCCCTTTTCTTTATATATCTTCATCTTATTCTCAATCAACTTCCAATTAAATCCTCTATTTGATGTTTTGTACTAATCAATGTAGTTTTATGACCTTGGCAACTATGTTCTCGATTATTTGTTTGAAATATACTTTGTGAGAGTCATTTAAAAAATTTAAAATTTGGGCATACTTTTTAATGGTGGGGGGTCATGTCAACGTCTCCAAATGTGAAACATCTATAACCCATAAATGTATTAAAACCTTGACTGCTGAAATCTAAATTAGGATCTTTATTTGGTGGGTAATTCTCCTATATTTTCTCTCAAATAAAGTTTCATCCACATGCCTCAAGACTGACACAAGCTTCTTTTTGTTGTCTATGAAGTAATGTACTTTGGTCATGTGCATCAATTTCCCAACCTTGGTCTCTAGGCAATCCCTTTTAATTAATTGCATTATCTCGGATCTATGAAGTCATGATCTTAGCTTATAAATCTTGTAGAGTTTAAGATTTTAATCAAGTTAATCTTAATGAAAAAATGAATGATTAAGAAGTCCATACCCTATAGGCAAGTTCTAGGCTATAATATGAGGGGTAAGTTTTCTATTTGGTCTAAAAAAAGATCTATAATCTGCCAAATGACTACTTTTGTGAAGACAATATAAGGGTTTAAAAGAAATGGTTAGGGCACAGTGTGACTGACATTACTGAGTAAACGTTTAACTTATAGTTGAATGTTTTACAAATCTGAACTCTAATTGAAAATCATAAGTCAGACCACTACTCTACTCCTAATATAAAATTTAGTTTATTCAAAAATCAAGATGCATGATGACATTATTCCACACCCAATATACATATCTATGAGCAGTATATAAAAATGCAAGGTAAAGCAATAAAATAAAAAAATATTAAAATTAAATTAAACAGACCATTATATACATAGATTATTATACAAGCTAGTAAAGCTTTGAGTGCCTCACTTATTAAGTCATTTTAAGAATCCGAACTCTCCTACAAAAGATTTAGCTCGTACAAAGGGCATGCATGTTAATACTTAAAATCCATAATAATAAGATTTCCATGGTTAATTGTTCGAGGCACCCACCCAAACTAATCGAAGCTAAGCCAAGCCTTTTTCCATACACCGCCTTTCTAAATTTAACGAAACAAACAAATCACTCGTACAAGTAGAATGGGGTCGCTCTTTTCGGGCTCACGATACTTGTGGCACACAGGATTAGATCAAACCAATTATCACGTAAACCCTAGATAATTCCAAGTGTCCCATTGGTTGTTCTAGTGTACGTCAAAACTAAAAACTTTTGCTTGCTTCCATTTCCAGCGGGGGGGGGGGGGGGGGGGGGCGGGGGGGGGGGGCGGCC
>Ga0325414_1002977_pt1 | contig 17494 bp, 5 predicted proteins | sample PopdelMetagenome_8_FD_206183 | JGI IMG/M metagenome (GOLD analysis project Ga0325414, IMG submission 206183) | Populus deltoides microbial communities from Bellville, Georgia, United States - Leaf-PdKOR-R3 | ecosystem: Host-associated > Plants > Phyllosphere > Phylloplane/Leaf | place: USA... | reverse complement strand
TGTAGGTGAGTGATTATGCCTGGGCAGTAGGGATCAGTGGGTGCATGCAGATTATACTAAGCACCCAACTTGCTTTCTCTTGTCAAGGGCTTATGCTTCAATAATTCGTTTCTATTTTGCTGTCATGCTTTCCTCTAACTAGCCAAGTAGCTGGCGGTGAGTTGGTGTTTTCTGATACTTTTCTTCCACGGAGACTGAAAAAGCAATTAATTTGTATGGATGGAATGATCTCTGCAACCTAGTACATTTCAGTTGCTTAAAACCGCTGAGCTGGAATGATCTCTGCAACCTAGTACATTTCTATTACTTAAAATCTCCGAGGCAGGTCGGTGATTCATCCGTCTCACAAGTAGTGCTTTCAGCTCATATGCTGAATCCCGAATGGCAGTGCCTGAACCTGCTGTTTTTTGTTTTCTCATCTGCAGCTATTTTCCCTTGTGTGTTACTCCTCTGTGAGCTGAAAAACTGGAATTAGAATCCGTTGGAACCGGCGGCCACCAATAATTACTTGTCTGTTTTTTTATTGCCAGCCTTTTTAGCTAATTTGCGTGGGTTCTTAATTTTTCTAGCTATAAGCTGTTTACCATTGCAGCATTTCAGGTTCTTTTAGCCCTCTGCAGCTTAGTTTATTTGCTGTTTCCATGTTTCATGTAAACCATTATCAGAATTGCCGTTTATCCTTAACCTGCTTGTCTTGGTCTACAGGCCGTTGCCCTTGGGCCGGGCACCGGTATCTGTTCCATCTACCCCCAACGTTCCGTAGACAATTGCAGTGTTACTGCTTTCATGTTTCATCACAGCAAAGATCGAATCAGAAAATGAATACGAAAAAATCAATCTTAATGACCAGAATTGGCCTCGGTGAATCCATTAACATTATCAAAATCGCCTATTAGACCAATGGAGCTAATCCTAGACTGGTTTAACATCAGGCGTTGATGAAAAAGAATTACAACAGATCTAGCAAAAATTTACACCGAGTTTTTTACGAGGAATATCCACTCAGCCAAGAAGAAAAGCACCGTGGACCCAGCACAAAACATCCTTCTTTGCTGTCTAATTGCCAACCAATTACGCAGATAAGGTTGTTGTGGTTATACCATATACTCTATACTTCCAATACAAATGTGCTAGTCTATTAGAGGAGACAGGGAGGGAGAGTGAGGATGTCAGAAGCTGGCCATTTGGTATCTGCTCAAAGCATCAAAGAATTTACAGCCATCTATCCATCGAATACAAGAAGATCACAAAGGTTGACGTTTCAGAGATCCAAAATCATAGCAGCTTCAAAAAGAAATGACTTCCCGCCGGTACCGTGAAAGACTACCCCCTTACAACACTTTAATTATAGTCAATCTTCTTCTGAAAGTAACTTGTTTCATGCTTACTAGCTTACTATCGCCTTATCCCTAGTCTCTTTCTTATCTTTATCTGGGGATTAATCAATTGACATGCATGCTTGTAGTAATTGGACTCTAGTTTATTTATTTATTTTTATTTTCCTCTTCGATTCTTGGATAAAAATCACAAAACTTGTACTTGAACCCTATATACCACGGGACTTGCAAATTGTTTGAATCCGTTTTGTTATTGTCACCGGTTCAGCAATGAAAATGACTTAATGATTTTGTTGTTGAGCCAAATGGCAGATAAGCAAGAAAAATTCCAGGGCTCCCCGCCGTTTGGTTACAATATCAACCGCAGATGGGAGATGGCAAGGGAAATGGACTTCTGACTACCTACTGTCTCTTCAAGACCTGAAGTTAGAAGACTTGATCGAAGATGAACAAAAAGATGCTGAGGTTTCTGTCAATCTCTCCGTTCAAAAGGTCATTCCATTGAATCCATTCCCTTTCATATTCTCTTAACCAAGCGTGGTGACCTGAAGTTGAAATGCAAGTTATAACAAGTTTAGGATCATGTGGCAGCAAGAAAGTATATCAAAATGACAGAAGCACCTCAATTGGGTTGTATGATGCAATTTGAGTCTCCATCAGCAAAAAAAAGAAAAGAAAAAAGAGACAAGGACAATGTAGATTGCATCTAATAGTTTTCCTTCTATTTTTAACCAGCATGCCGGTTTTGGTTTCTCAGTGGATGGAAGGATCATCACATCTTTCACAAGAAAATGCAGCAACTGCTTTTCCCCATACTGTAGAAAGGTCTGTCATTTTAAAGAACTATGTTGTAGTAATTCGTTAATATTGAATTGATCTTCAAGAATTACTTACTATTCAAGCTGTAAAATATTTAGCTGTTTCTTACTCATTATTGAATCGGTTATAGAATGTAATGCGAGTGGACCTTTTTTTTCTTATTTTCTTGCCAGATTGATACAACCTTTAATGTTTGGGTTCTTCCATCAAGAGCCAATCGTGAAGTTCATCTGCCTGACATTGGTGGCGACGACCCATCATTAAGTCTCTTAAACCTCTCCTCCCCACCCCCCTGGTCCCTTCTCTCTCAGACATGTAATTAACACAATTGATCGTGCAGGTTATATACGTGAAGCCTGGATATGAAGCTGATCTTGACTCGTTGATACAAGACACACTAAGGCTTACCACCTCAGTCAAAGTATGAACAATACACTTGCTTCAAAACAAAGGGATTTATGTGATGAAAAATGATTAAAAAACAACTAATCCCGATTAAAAGTCCTCTCCTACTCACCAAGTTTATATCCTGCAGGATACTTGCTCAGAATCGTGCGAGAAATCCAAACCCAAATTGATACGTGAGTGTTCTTGATGAACTTTTGCCAATACAGTAACAGACTGACTGTAGGTTGAGTTGCTGAAGCAATTTTCTGTTTTGATTCTCAGATATAGGTGGACAGAAAGCAGCTTCTATTGATAAGAGGTGGTCTATACTCTTGGAGCTGAAGAAGGAAAATTTGTGAGAAATATACACCTTTATGTTGTGAACGAGCATTGAATGTGTTGTGCCATGTACTTTGCTCGGAAAATAATGGGAGGATGGATCTATTCATTGTCTTTGTTCATTGCTGGTATTGAGTTACTTGTCTCCTAATAGAAAATTGTAGATTAACTATGAACCATTGCTGCTGAAACACCGATTACTTTTACGGCAATTTACTTGGTATATCATGAAAGTTCACCAATTTAGACCTGTCACTAGAGTCTCTTTTTGTGAGATGAGATCAAAGGGAAGTATTAACATCTGTTGTTTTCTGATTTATAATGGAGTCGGGGAAAGGGCTCGAAACAAGATCATCTGTGCCCTCTGTGGTTAGTTCTTGTGACCTTGAATTAGTTGAGTTTTTTATTCTTGAACAAATGCTAAAACAATGGACCTCTATGTGGTTGTGTTGCGTTTCAGTAACAAGGTTCCCTTTTCTTTTGCCCCTGGAATTTACTCGGCTATTGATATATGAAGAGCAAGGCTCATACGGTATCGAGGCTCATTCTGTTCTTCAAATAACAGATAAAATAAAGAATTTCAGAGCTTCTCAGTTGCACTGAATCTTTATATAAAGACAGAAACATCACATCATGCGAGACATATTCTTCCAGACTTAAGATACAACCGACGTTACAGGCACATATATGGCACCAATCGACGAGCAACCTCATTTCTGCCTCTTCCTTCCATAAGTCGAACAAAACTACGATAAGATCTCCCCTTCCCCATCCACCCAAGAAAAAAAAAGAAAGAACTCGGGATGTCTGATCCCTTCATCTGAAAATATCCACCATTCGAGGTCATCCCGAGACCAAACTACAAATCTCGACTCCAGAAGATATAATTCAACTCCAACCTCTTGATGTCCAAATATCTCCTATAAGAAAGTTCCCAGGTAGTGATACCTGCAAGAAGACATGAACTTGACTGCGTATATTACAGCTGAAGGGAGGGAGAGATGGAGAAACTTATGCCGCAACATACCTTCTCACCAAGTTTGAAGGGTGGAAGACCTTTGCAAGGGCATGTGCTGCAGAGAAAAGCATCTCCTTGTCATTGAAACAAATTCAGAGAAGAGGAGAAATCCAGTAAATCACTTCGATAAACTTTAAAGCGCGATGACATAGGAGTGAAAACCCAAAAGCGCACAGCCAAAATGCATTTTTCGGTTAGAAATAAACACAGAGACAAACCGCCGCCGTTGGTTTCAAAATATGAAAGAAGATATGATAACACAGAAAGTCTTCGCTAAACCTTAAACGATTTTAAATTGTTTAAGAAAGTTCTTTAAGTCTTGAAAAAATTTTAAATTATCATTTCCGCTTCGTTTTTCGAAAATCCAACTCTTATCATTCCCACCATTTCTTATCTGCATTCCACATGTTGGGTGTCATTCTTTCTTAACAAAAAAAAATAAAAATAAAAATAAAAACAAAAAACAAATAGCATGCTTGTTAATATAATATTCACCACAAATTTATATATTCATTAATTTTTAGTCTTGAAAGAAAGGGACGAACAATATGATGTTTTTTGTTTTATTTTTATTTTTTAATTTTAGATTTTGTATACAATTTTTTTTATTAACGCATGATTGCATAAAAAATCCAAAAACTTCCCATGTATTATGCATATATGTTTTTTAATATATTGGCGGCATAATAATGAAAATATTATTTTAAATTTTTTTTTATGATTCTGATAATTTTTTGCTGCAACAAATAAATATTTAAATAAATAAATTGCCAACAAAAATTCAAATTAATAGAATAAAGAAGTTTCAATTGGAGAGATGCCTTTCTATCCTTAATTTATCTATTCTTTTGAATAATCACTTTCGGTTTTTGTTAAAGGTAGTACAAGGCTAAAAAAACAGTATTTTCATATTTTGTAGAATTTAAATTATTAATTTTTTTATAAAAAATTATTAAAGTATAATTAGATAAAAAGATTTGAATAATTCTTCATGCCACGAGATTAATATTTTAATATCCTTCTGTCTCTTAACTTTTTTAATTATTATTATTAATTTATATTAAAATTTCTTTCTGATATTTATTTACATATATAATTTTAAGTTTATTTAATTAAACATACACATTAATTTTTTTATTTACAATTAAAAATTTCTGATAATATCAGCAATTGGCTTTTTTTTGAAAAATAATTTTTGCTCGAACCGTTGTATAGCAGGAATGAGTTGTCCGGTTGAATTCTATTTAAAAAAAAAAAGGGAATTTAATGAGAAAAAAAAGGTAATTAAATGTGACGGAGTCCAACTGAAACTAGTATTTAACTTTTGTTTCCGTTACGATAAGAATCCAACACCAACAAGAAGTAATTCATGAGGTCATTTCTGTCACTTTACACACTCTTAAACCCTTATAAATCGCTCGCTACCCTCAGTAGACAAACGCACGCTTAAGGTAAAAAGAGAGAAAGAAAGAAAGATACCTTCTAGGCCTTTGTAATTTTTCATCTGCCTTGTTGTTCTGTGTTTTCTGATTCTCTTCCTCGATCGACAATGTCTTCCTCGACCGATAGTCCCACCCTGACGACCGAGACCACCCAGCTTTCACCCCAACCAGACACTGAAACAGCCCAACCCACCAAGAAAATCACCCTCAAAAGCTCTGATAACCAGATCTTTGAAGTAGAAGAAGCTGTAGCCATGGAATTTGCGACTGTGAAATCTTTCTTTGAAGACTCAACGTCATCGACCGACACTGTGCCACTCCCTAATGTGACGGCCAAGCCATTGTCCCAAGTTATTGAGTTCTGCAAGGAGCAAATAAAGTTTAAAGCAAACCCAGATGAAGCACAGAAGAAAAAGTACCATTCGGAGTTTCTTAAAGAAAAGAGTGACAAAGATCTGGTGGATATGATTCCGGTGGCTAACTATTTGGAGATTAAAGATTTGCTTGATGTGCTTAACCAGGCTGTTGCCGATAGGATTGAGAACAAGAGTGTTGAATATGTGAGAAGCTTCTTTGGGATTGACAACGATTTTACTGCTGAAGAAGAGGCTGCGCTTCGTCAAGAACATGCTTGGGCTTATGAAGGTGTTGATGAGGACTAATCAATCGGAGTTTGCTTCTTTATGAAAAAAGATCAAATATTTAGACTTGTTTTGAACAATTTTCATTTTCATTAGGGTTTTTGGTTTTATTTGTATATGCAGGGTTTTAGAGAAAATAAGTATGGAACGGAGATGTGTGATATTGGTGCTTTTAATGAAATGGATTAGGATTTTGTTTTTGATTAACGGTGTTTTTCGTATATGGGTTTTCATTTTGATACTTTTGGCTATGATCTTGTTGAGCCTTTTTTTCTTTTTCATGGGACTAGATGAATGATGGAATAATGGTTTTCAACTTCTTAGTTTCTATGGTTGATCAGAGCTCCAATCGGGCTTGATGGTAATTTTATTTTTTAGGGTTTTGCCTGTGTAGATTGTTTAGGGGAAAAATTGGTGGAATTTCATAAAAAGGAATATATATAAAATAGCAGTAGTTATTAAATGTGATATTTATAATGGGGTTAGGTCTAAGTTTGAAGTTTTTTGGTGGCCATGGGTTATAGATTGCCGAGCTTGTTAATGAATCGGATTACAGTTCATTGCCCTTTTCTTCTGGTTCTTATGTTTGCTTTGCGTGCAAGTTCTTGAATTGATGAAGAAGGGTCTTGTCTTTGCACACTAATCGATTGAATTAAGGTTTTGTTTTATAGCTGTTTTCACCTCATTAATCATTTTTCTGTCCCCTCGTTTTGATACAGTGTTTTTACTGAATGCAAATAGGATTTGGATGCACAAAGTTTTGTAACTGTTCAGTGTTAATTGTCAACCCAATGGGATTAGAGTTTGTAACTGCTAAATTTACCATTGTATTCTCTGTTAAACTTGCTTAGTGGCCACGCACAAGTCTTCTCAAGGAGAAAACTAATCCTCGAGAAGTTTTGCTGAAAATGATGACCTTTTCCTCCTGTTAAGTTGATGTTGCAGAGACGCAAAAACGTATGAAAAGGAGGAGCAGGGCCAGAGATTATTGTTGATAGAAGGAAAATGACGGACAGGGTTTTTTTCCTTCTGATTCTGTATTATCTAGGCCTTGTCAAATTTATTGAACAGGCTGGTTATGCAAAGTGCCATGTGCTTGACCAGTTAAGTTCAGTTGTCTGGGTTTTGCAATCACAGCAGTCAGCACCATCCTTGGCAGAAAAGGGACTAAAACTCTTGATTGCTTAGAAGTAGTGTCAGTTTTGTGTCTATCTGACTGCAACTTGTTGAAGAAAACTCACTCTTGCCTTCCATGCAGCCAAGAATCACATTGAAGCTTCCAATTTAAGGAAGAATGGAACGCCTGGTTTTGGTGTGTGTATATATAAACAAAACTACGTTCTTTCTAAATCGCAGAAAATCTAAACTCCCGATAGCTGCAAACCATAACGAAGCAAAGGTTTATGATAATGATTACCAGGGATTACCATGAAGTTTGCGATTTATGACGAACGATCTTTTAGGCAAACAACAAAGAAAAGGTCACTCAACTTCTAATACTCTTTTATCAACACCCTTCTCTTTAAGCATAAACCATCAAAGATGCTAAGATCCATAAAATCATCAGGATTTTTCAAGAGTGCAAACAAGCGCATATAAACGATCACATGTTGATTATCATAAACAACTCAGTTTTGATTTCACAAAGACGACTGGTGCTGAGCTTAATCCCTTCACTAAAGATTCAAGACACCACTTGACAATCAGACAGCAGCTATACTCCTGCCACATTTCCTGGATGTTCTGATCAGGTGTCGCTTTGCCGTTGTTGAGGTTGTTGTGGTTGAGGTTGTGGCCATGGCATGAATGCCATTGGAGGTCGTGGCTGCTGGGCTCCATAGGTAGCTGCTTGATCAACTGGATTTCCCATGATCATCCCTGGAGGTCCCACAGGATGTTGAGGAACATAATAGTATGGAAGATCAGCTGGAGAGCCAACAACAGGAATAGTTGATTTAGTGACCCCAAGACCCTCCTCTTTCAATTCATCTCTTGGAATAATATCAACCAAGAAATCAAAAACATCAGTCCTGGAAATTGCAGCTGCAATATCATTCTTTTGTAGTGTCCTCCTTTTGTTCTCTTCTGTGTGGATCCAAGAGCGCAGAGTGAGCTCCAAGATGAACATTTCACATGCTTTGGCAAAAATAACAGGAGCCTCTGCTGAAATCATTCGTACGTCTTCATCAGCTTTCATTATCTTCTTAATCCGAGCAAGTGGAAGGCTATGGTTCTTAAAGTCAGTTGTTCGTTCAATTTCTTGCATTTGGTTAGTCCAGAACATCTGAAGCTGCTGTTGCTGCTGTTGCTGGTGGAAATGTTGGGCTTGCTGGTAGGTAAGCTGGTGGGGTGAATTAGAGAAGGTGGCTGGAGGCTGAGTTTGGGAGGGAATGGCTATGGAAGGAGTCCCAGAAGCCACCATTGGAGCAGTTTGGTAGGGAGTAGAGGCATAGGCCACCTGACCTGCACTAGCTGCTACTCCCATTACTGGTTGCTGCTGCTGCTGGGACTGTTGCTGTTGAGTTTGTTCTGATTGGTCCATGGTCGCTTGTAGAGTTTCTTTTGCCCTCTTTCTAGGTATCTCTCGTCAGAATACTATAAAGGCAAAACGAAAAAGAATACATACTCATGACTAATCACAAACTCAGAAATGTTGATGAGAAGCCAAAAAAGGTCAGAAAAGGTTAAACTTCTAAAACATAATTCCTGCAATCAGACAGCCCACCAATGGAATCTGAAGCCCATTTAAAATATTTCAAAATGTCTAATTTTTTACAGAAATGAAGGAAAAACAGAAGTGATTAGATTAATAACATCCCTAAGAGTCAATCTCATAATGGGTGAAATAAGTAAATCTTAATAATGACAAATTTCATATTCAGATTGGATCTCCTCAAACTTCCAACAGGAATATGATTCCACATTAATAATTGATCATACAGGTTCTCTCTCCTTGCACAGAAATCGGCGACTCACAGTTAATGATTCTATGGCACAACAACCTGACGTAGACGAATTATTTGGATTCCCTATCCAACATTTGTCTTCTGATGGTGCACGCATCCATCCATCCTTGCCACTGAACATATCTGGTTATGCTTTTGCACCACAGATTTGTCTGCATATGTATGTGGGCAATAAGACTATAAGCAAGTCATTCGTCCTTTTTTACTTGTTTCACTATTCTATATCTAGTATACTGCTAGATAGTTGAGCTAATGAATACACATGATATAGAACCTTCTCCTAAGGGTGGTTAGTAGCATTACAAACCCAGTTCCAATCCTTAATTAACTAAATCATCCATCCAATTACCTACAAGTGTCCAGGAATCAACATTCATCTTAAACTTCAATACATGTATGAGAGTAGTACCTCACTTTGGAATACACGAGCATACAGTTTGGTGGTGTACCCTCCAAGTTTAATTGTAACAGCGTAACCATTTTTTTTCCAGCTTCACTGCTGTGACATATATAAATCATCCAGAAAAGTTTGCTCATGATAAGACACCTTCACTTAAAATTAGGTTTTCTTAATAAAATCAATCAATGGCTTCCTCTATTATCATAAATATAAATGTTTTGATGCCAGGTCTCTCTGCGTGATATAATTTCAAATCCTATCACTTTTGCACTACCTTAAAGAATGTCGAGCCTTGTGTTGTCATGTTTACTTCATTAGATTTCAAGACAAGTACACCCCCAGACTTTTACCTTGGATTATGCATCAATACATGGAAAAAATTCAACAACATATGCACTTTTTGCTGCCCTCTCAATTTTGGGGTTCATCCAAATCCTTACCCCCCTACTAAATCATTATCTAGGGTGAGCTATTCCCTTGTACTGACGAAATATGTAGACACAATATATCAAAGGCCATCACCCAGCTACTGTTCCATGAAAAAATGAGATCCTAGTGAGGAAATTAAGTCTTACCCTTCAGCATTTTTGCATGAAGTGACTGCTCTAAGAAATTGAACCATAACATTCTTATGGTTGCAAAGTCATGACATCTACCATTGCAGCAAACAATGGCCCCATAAAGATGCATGCAACCAAACAACAAAATAAATCATGATAAGACCAAAAATAATGCATGCCATCTAACAAAATAAATTTTGTACAAGTCTCGCAATATAGAGAAACTGAAAACTTGAAAATTCTGAATATCTAAATATATAAAAGAAAGAAATTGCAACTCCGATCAAGACAGACATAACTTCAATGACCTCTGATTCGGTTAAATCAACAATTTTACTTTCTCTTAAAACCCCTCAAACCTCATTCATACATCATAAGTTGGGAAATTAACACAAGCACGACACATGCATGGACTGAACCAAACACATAAACATATCAGAACAACTCCGAAGAAAGAAGAATTCCAGAAAATCAACAAAAACCAAACACATCAACCTCATTCATCAAAGAATCTCAACCAACACACTTGCTTAAGATTCACTAGAAAAATCACAAATATACCTTCAATTTTTCACCACTAAACCATCAACAATCAAGGAATACTCACCACTTACTTGGAACTAAAAAAAAAACAACTCATGCATGTCATACTGTTAATTGTTTGGCAGCATAGAAAGTGAAAGAAAATGCAATAAAAGAAAGAAACTTTACGCTCTGTTAGAAATACAAAACATACTAAAAATCGAAGCTTTCCTTTCAAATTTCTCAACTTTTCTCACCAACCAAGCAGAAACTTAGATACAGCACAAACTTATGCCAGAAAAATCAGTAATTCAAGATAAATAAAAAGAAACCATTAATTAAAATCTTAACAAGAACATACCCATCAAATCTTTTAGCTGAATCTTCTTTGAGAGATCAAAAACCCATGAGAGGGGTTTTTTTTAGAGAGAGAAAGGGAGTGAAGTTAAAAAGGAGGGAGCTTTTGAAAGTGTAGAAAGAGAGACTTCTAGGAGTCTGAATGTTGAGCCACGTGTTCGTCAATGAGAGTTCTGACTATCACAGAGGGCTTTTTAAGATCACACGTGGCTGAATATTAGTGAGTGTTTCATAAGTGAGAGGTGCTCAAGTGAATTACTGTGACGTTTGAGAAACAGACAGCGCACGTTGTCATGGTATTTTCGTAATAAGAAGAAACTGTGAGGGTGTTCAGGGAATTTTTCTGTGTAACGTCACGCGGAGAGCGCGTGCCAATTAGTGGTGGAAGCCTGGAAGGGAAGAAAATGACCAGACTAGTGCCTCATAATGTCTCTTCACGTGGTAAAAAGGAGGATTCGCTTAATTTCGGTAATATTGGTTATTTAGTTAAAATCAAAAGTAAATTAATTAATCTAAATAAAAATCAACCTGAAATTTATAAAAATTCATTGACTAAAAAACGAGACTCAAGATTTAATTAAAAAAAAAGATGAGATAAATAATGTTGCAGAGAAATAAATGAAAAAACAAGAATAAAAATAGATCATTGTGAACACATTAAAATTCTATTTTTTTACATACTTAATATCATTAGAAAGATATTGAAGAAATGATTTTAACTATATATTGAAAAACCACTAAACGAGATCGCAATTAACCCTAAATCAACCCCGAATAAAAATCATAACTAATTACGATCTTGTTTGATAGTTTTTTAATGTATGGTTACAATCATTTCATCGAGATTTTTCTAATAATACTGGATGTGTTAAAAGTAGAGCTCCAATATATCTCTAGTGACCCATTATTTCATTCTCTCTCCTCTCGTATGAGCTTTGTTTTTTAATTATTGAATCTTAAATCTCATCTGCTGTTGGTTATTGAATATTTATAAAATTTTATATTGATTTATATATATATTAATTAATTTGAATGACACATAGATTTTAAATAGTGATTGTGAATATGCATTTTATTATCCTAATACTTTTCCAACATGTATCATTTTTTCAAAACTTTTTATCAAGACGTGTTAGAATGGTAAAAGACCAAAAAAGGAGTAAAATGAATAATCTACTTGGAAGCTCTTTAAGAGTCAAATTCCACCTCACGTTACCTTAAATTAGTCAGTCAAATATCCAAAAATTTATTTGAAAATATACTATTAGAAGTGGATACTAGATTTGCACTATGTAATGAGCTGGATTAAAAATATATATATAAAAAAATATTTACATATTGCCAGTGTTTTTTTAAAAAAGAAAATCCATCATAGATCCAAATATATTGAATTAGTTGGTTTCACTAAATCATATGATTACAAAAGAACAATAATAGTAAATCAACCGAATTAAAAAAAATCATAATGACTTGCAGAAAAAAACACTTGCTGAAAATTAAAAAAGATAATGTAAATAAAATCTAAAAATGTAATGAAATAAAATAAATAAATGTATATGTATTAAATTATCTAAAATGAAGTTTTATCTATTAAAACTTCGAGGCAAGATAATTTGTTTTCCTTGTTAAGAATCATGTTTTTGGGCATGGAATAGGAATGAGCAACGAGTGAATTGTGAAAAAATTGAAGAAAAAATTTACTTCTCTTTGAATGGGTATTTTGGGCAAATTAATGTGAATAATTCTGAAATTTTTATCCAAAATGACATGAAATTGATGTTCAATTATGTTATTTAATGAAATAAATGATTGGGTGAAGAATTAATTAAAAAAATTGAAACTAAATTGATATATGATGTGCTACACAAACCAATTGACTTTTTAGAATTACTAAATGATTCAATTGATATAAAAAAATAGCAAAATTGGTTATTGTCTAATTTAATCAATCAAACCGGTTGATCGTTTGATTGACTATTAGGAACACCAATGAAGGATCTGGATTAAGATTATTCGACCAGCAGCTAGGTGATTCAAATAGACATGTTAACATTTTGTTTTTTTTGTATTTATTGATATGAATAATTCTTGATTTATTTAATTAAATGCATGTATAATCTTTTTAATTTAGATTTTTTATTAAAAACTTTGCACATTAACTTTTTTTAAAAAAGTTATTCGATCCGCGATGAAACACGAGTAAAATAACTAGTTTTATCTAATTCCATCATCTTTATAAACTGCTGCAGCTCATCTCTTCTCACAAAATGACTTATTTTCTTCTTCTTCTTCGTTTCTAGGAAGCCTATATCTCCAATCCTTATTTTCCTGTTTTTTTTTTCTTCATCTTTTGTTATATCATCTTACTATAAAAGAGAGCTCCATTTTCTACTCACAAAATTTCCAGGATCATAAAAGGCGCTCTGCTTTGTTATATTAGTAATCGAGTGCGGGCTCTTCACTTTGATATTTTAGCAATAGAGAACATGGAGGAAAACCCCGTGGTGTTCACTATAAAATTTCAGAATTGTGATGATTTGTTTTGAAGATAAAGAGATCCGACACCCACAAAGCACGTGCTTTTCATCTTGCTTGTGTTTTTTCAAGGGACCGGCCTGAAAACCTGACTTGACAGTCACCGGCACAAGTCAAGCAACAAGACTTACGTATAAGCCCGGCTAGAAACCAGCCTGTTTTCATAATTATCAAACCTGATCGGGGGTTGATTTCATCAGGGGGCTGGGTCTCGAGTTATACGGGTTGGTCCGGGTCAACCCGGAAAAATTTTAAAAAATATATTTGAAGTTTTAATATTTTATATGAAAAAATTAAGAAACAATTTATGTGAATATATGTTATACATGTTGTAAATAATGAAGTTTAAAATATTTTTTTTAAAATATTAAAAAAATATTATGTTATCCTTTTAAGTTGAAGTATTTAAACCCAAAAGGTTTTTTTTATTTCACGTTGAAAAAATCTCACTTTTTTCTTATCAACATAAAATATATATACTGAAAGGTTTCAAATCCTACATTAAAAAAATAATTTTTTTTTTATGATCATAGAGTATATATACTAAAGGACTAGTATATATACTAAAGGACTTCAAATCATACATTGAAAAAATAAAATATTTTTCTTGTAAACATGGAGTATATATATTAAAGGTTTTCAAATTCCACATTAAAAAAATAAAATATTTTTCTAGTATTTATATAGTGAATTTTAAAAAAGGTTAATAATCAACTAAAGAATATGAAAAAAAAAGAGGTTTTTGGCTAGGAGAAAAAACACATTTTAAAAAAAAATCGGTCTCTGCCAGGTCATAGGCCGACTTGGTAGGTGGACCTGGTTTGATCATTTTTTTGCTTTTACCGGTCTTTCACCTTACTTGGATCGGTCTAGCCATTGGGTCAGTCCAACATGTCAGTCCAAGTTTAATAACTATATATGGTTTATGATCATATCTAGAACACTCACCATATATAAAATAGCCAATAATTGTATAAAATTCTATAAATAGTCTTACATTAGTTTTTAGTTAAAGTAACACGCTTTATGTAATTTTTTATTGATTATAGATGTTGAAGGTAACGTATGTTTATTAATTGTATATGAATTTATTTATGTTTTAAAAATTATATATGATTTGATAGATTAATATATTAGAATACATAATTTTTTTTTTTGAACATTTCTCAGTGAAATAGTATCAGATTTACTTGGTTAAATAGTAAACGCAATATTTTGAATTATTCAGTCTTTTATTTAAATCAAAACAATATTATTTATATAATTCTCTATCTAATAGTGGATAGTACCATTTTAGGAATAGAATTCATCAAATGGTTCTTGTATTTTTTATTTCTATCACTTTTTCTTTTGTTAAGTTAATTTTCAACTTTATTTTTTTATATTTAAACATTTCAAGAGATTCTCTTGAATAATGAATTTTTTATTAAAAGCTTTTTAAAGTGTTTTTACACTCTTAATTGAACTATACACATTATATTGTGTATTGTTTAATCTATTCAAAATAAAAAAATTTAACGCACGAAATCAATATGATTTCATATGTCCAAAGCTACCATAATATGAAATTAAATTCATTATTTGCTAACTTTAATATTTTCTCTACAAGAACTTAACCAAGTTCGAGGTGGATATATAAATCAACATTTTATGTTATCATTATTTAAAGTTCAATCCATTAAACTTTTTAGGTTTTTCATTATGCACAACAAAAACATGATGGTGAAATCCTTACTACTGAAGTAGTACTTGCTGAAGAATATTAGTTGGAAAAATTAATTCTTGAGTTAAAAACATAATATAAATTATAAAAATAATAGCCAATAATATTTTGGCTTCACAACAAGCAAATAAAATAATATAAAGTTTGAAATAAAAAAACTTGATAAACAAAAAATATTTAATATAAGATAAAAAAATAAACATTTTTGTTTATTTTAGTTCAAATTAAACATTCATTATGTTTAAACAAGAATGATAAAATGCATGATTATACCACCAAGTTTACAAGTAACATGTATAAACTAAATAAAGATATAAACATGGTTTATAAAAGCTTAGTTCATGAAATATATATCATGCAATAACTCAAAGAAATTTAAATAAATTGCATGAATTATGATTTTAGAAGATAAATTATAACTTTAAAACAAAGATATATAACAACCTTCTAAACTTAAATTAAAAAATAAAACTATGAACAAACAAAAAATTTATATAATAAAATATATAGTATTGAAATAAATCAATACGTGAGAATATAGCAGATTAAATAAAAGTTAAATTTTAAATAATTTTTTTTGTTATGATTTTTTTTAAAATTATTTTTGTTGATTTTATTTTTTAATATTGAGATTATTAAAAATTTAATTTTGTAATTTTTTTATAAAATTAATATGATTTGCAAATTTATCAAGAAAATCCAAATTGCTCCAGTTGCCTAGCGGAATACCTATAACTAGCAACCATCTACCCAAATGCAAGGAATTGATGATTTACAGTGTCATATGAACTCGTAAGGAAAGCAAAAACCAGTCTTTGCTATGCCTTCTACTGTTACATTCCCAGGTTAAACGTGAAATTAAGATATGGAACAACAGTTGATGAGATTTTTTATCCTGCTCATCCATGGCTTACGTTGTTTTATTTGCGCATTCAAAGGTGGCTAACAGCGTAGTGCGGACAACCTATCTAGCGTGTGCTAACTTATCTAGTATAGAATCTCAAGGCTGTATTTTATCAGTCTTAGTATAGTATATATATTTTTTTTTAATGTGAGTATCTGGGTCAGTTTACATACATCTTAACTAATCTCACAGGCCCTAAAGTTAACGATCATGTAAGTCTCCGATGGCTCTGAGGTTTGTAGAACTCGAACTGGTGACCTTTAGAAAGCAAACCTAGAACCTGACCAATTAAGTTATACCCCTCAAGATTGTCTCAGCATAGTTAATAGAGAAGAACTGGTGATTTTTAGAAATCAAATCTAGAACCTGATCAGTTAAGTTATATGCAGGCACACAACACTTTCCGCAAATTTGTTGATGGCCTTTCAGCAATGATACAAAAATCCTGATGATAAACATGAACCTGGATAAGATCAAGAACCAAAAGGTAATAGATCTTCATTATATAAAAAAAAAATATATTCGTGTTTGTGTGTATAGATTTTTTTAGGCTGTGTTTGTTTTCCAGAAAGTGATTTCCGGAAAATCACTTTCGAAACTTTCTAGTGTTTGTTTGTCATTAGAAAAATTGGTCAACGGGAAACACTTTCCAGTCAAAAGAAAATTTAGTTTGGTTTTCAGGAAAGTGTTTTTCTTTTATTTTGAGCGAAAAAATTTTCCGGAAGTTGTGAAAAATTTAGAAATATCATATTATTTGCTGATTATATCAAATTTGGTCCTCAAACTTTTGATTGCTATATTTTATTTTGAATATTTGTTTGTCAATTTCATCCCTTTGAATTTAATTTTTATATTAATTTTGGTCCTCATTTTTATAATTGTTATTTGCTTTTCCCTTATCATTTTTTAATTGAAATTTTTTATATATCAAATTTGGTCTTCATTCTTTTAATTGTTACTTATTTTATTTGAATTAATTTATACAATTTTAATTATTATTATTTTAATTTCTTCATCTTCCAATTTTTTTATTTTTTAAATTTGATCTCTATTATTTTGATTATTATTTATTTTATTTGAGATAATTTATAAAATTATATTTTTTTTCAATTTCATTCTCATTCAACTTTTTAATTTGTAAGATTTGTTCCTCATTATTTTAATAAACTTGAAAAAAATAAAACATTATTAAGTTATTTTTCAGGTCATTTTCCATGACATAACCAAACACTGGAAAGTGTTTTCCAACTTATTTTTCATTACACTACCAAACATCAAAAAATAATTCACTTTCCTGGAATTTATTTTTCTAAAATTCATTTAAAAAAAAATTATTTTCCAGCAAACAAACAGGACTTGGTATCGGTATTCAACTTAATGCATTGAGGAGCAAGTTTTCTTACCAAACATCACCTATTTTCTGGAAGCTTTTGTCATTTGCTGCTACACTTTCTGCCTCAATCTTGAACCTAACATTAACCAAGTAATCAAGGTTCGGCATACCTAGTTTCGCACGGCAATATTGTATCCATTTAATTTTTTAG
>Ga0325414_1002974_pt1 | contig 17498 bp, 6 predicted proteins | sample PopdelMetagenome_8_FD_206183 | JGI IMG/M metagenome (GOLD analysis project Ga0325414, IMG submission 206183) | Populus deltoides microbial communities from Bellville, Georgia, United States - Leaf-PdKOR-R3 | ecosystem: Host-associated > Plants > Phyllosphere > Phylloplane/Leaf | place: USA... | reverse complement strand
AACTTGTCAACCCGCGAACCAAGTTAACCAGTTAAACATGTGAATAGGTCAAGAATTTTATAAAGTTTAATAACATAACTTTTTTTAAACTATTTTTTAAAACTATATGAGAAAAAAATAGATGATAAAAAATTCAAGTTTAATTAAAAAAAACACCCCACCAAACTTCTAAACTAGAGCAACTCAGGTTACTCTAGGAAACTCGCAAACCATGCTAACCTTATAGAAAAGTAAAATAAAAATAAAAAAATTAAGAAGTTAAATTCTCAACCATCTCAATATAAAATATGAAATCAACAAAAAAAATTTTAAAAAATCATAACAAAAATTAAAAAAACATAAAGAAAAAAAGAAAGAAAGCGAAACACTGTGGATTACTATTGTCATTCACAGTGCAATATGTGTGGGTGAACAATAGTTTTCTCATACCCTTTAATTTTTGTTACTTTATAAAGTTTAATAGCATAACTTTTCTCTAAAACCATTTTTTTTTAACGATATGAGAAAAAAATAAACTGTAAAAAAAGTCAAGTTTAATTAAAAATAAACCACCAAACTCATAAATCGGGGCAACTAAGGTTACTTTGGCAAACTTGTAAACCATGCTAACTTTATTAAAGGCAAAATAAAAAAAGAAAATTACAAAACTAAATTCTTAATAATCTCAATTTTAAAAGATAAAATCGACAAAAATAGATTTGAAAAAAAATCATAACAAAAATTCAAAAACAAAAAAGAAAGAAAAGGATAGCAAAACATTATGGATTACTATTGTAATCCATAGTGCAATGGATGTTGGGTGAACAGTGGTTCCCCGCACATCCTTTAATTTTTGTTACTTCATAAAATTTAATAATATAGTTTTTCTCGAAAACTATTTTTTTTAACAATATGAGAAAAAAATAGACTATAAAAAAATCAAGTTCAATTAAAAAAAACACACCACATCCATAAACTAGGGCAATCTGGGTTACATCGACAATCCCGTAAACCACGTTAACTTCATAGAAAGATAAAATAAAAGGAAAAAAAATTACAAATCTAAATTCTCAACTTTATCAATATTAAAAAAATAAAATCGACAAAAATAATTTTGAAAAAAATCATAATAAAAAACTATGTGAAAAAAAAACCATGTAGCAATCCATAGTGTTTTGTGAGGAAAGTTACAGTGGTTTCCCCACATCATTAAAAAAAATACACATCACACTATAAACTAGGGCAACCTGGGTTAACTCGACAAACTCGTAAATCACGCTAACCTATAGAAAGATAAAATAAAAGAAAAAAATTACAAAACTAAATTTTCAACCATCTCAATATTAAAAAATAAAATCGACAAAAATAATTTTGAAAAAAATCATAACAAAAAAAAAACTATGTGTAAAAACAAATATGGAGAAACATTGTAACAATCCATAGTGTTTTATGAAGAAAGCTACAGTACTTTCCCCACATTATTTAACTTTTCTTATAAAATTATATCACTGGCTTACGCTACGCGGTAAGTTGGATTAATTTTTTTTGTTTAACATAAAAAAATCTAGGCATTGCTAATATTTTTCTTTAAAAAAAAAGTTTTAAACCATGTGGGCATTGATCCAATGTGACCATGTCAATCTAGCGGGTTTAAAGACAACTTATATGACTAGTAAAAACATAGTTTGATTCAAAATAAATATTCAATATGAAATTTATTTTATAAATACTAATACGGTAACATATTGGGTTAATTCGGATCAACCAGTCAATCTACATATCAGGTCATGAAACCATGATAACTCCTAAAAAGCTAATTAAAACAATTTATAAAGCCTAATTTCTAATAAATCCAATATTAAAAAATAAAATTAAAAAATATAATGATAAAAAAATGATAAAAAAACATAACTCAACTCGAATTTACTGTTTTGTGAAAAAGATACCATTCGACTTTTTTTATAATTTTTTTTTATTAATAGTTCATCACATCAACCTAAATTTAATTAATTTTATAGTACAAAAAGAATAACTAGTAATATCTTATTATTTATTTTCTAAGTTAACTTGAAAAAAAATAAAAAAATACAACTAAAAAAATAAATCTTTGGTGGATATATTTTTTTTTACAATTTTTCGTAAATTCTCCCTCAAAATCGTCTGCTTCGTATTATTCCATCGTTACCCTTCACGTATAAAGTCAAGACTCCAAGAACGTATAGTGCCATGAAGTTAAAAAGGGTAAAAGTCTAAGTACAAGAATGTATCATTAATCATAATCATTAATATCACGGCATGAATCATGTGATAGGACCTTCACAAAATTTGCTTAATTATTTGTATTGTAGCTTTAGGCGGTATTCATTTGTGCGGCTGCGTCACGCTTCTTAAATTCTTAATTTTTTTTTAATTTTTAATTATTTTTATGTTTTCAAATTGGTATTAAAAATAAAAAATAAAATAAATATTTTTTAATACATTTTAAAAAAATACTTTGAAAGACCAGAGAAATCACAGTAAAACACGCAAGTACCAGGTACCGTGCTGTTTCTATTGATTTTGAGTAAAGTTTACTAGTGGGGTAACAGAGAGTAAGGGGAGGGAGGGAGAGATGGGTTTCCTTAGTCATAGAGTGGAGAGAAGTGAAATCAAACCAGGAGATCATATCTATACTTACAGAGCTGTTTTCACTTACTCTCACCATGGTATCTCATCTCTTTTTTCTTCTTGCTTCTTTCTGAATTTTGCAATGTGGGTCTTTCTTATGTAATTCTCATTCGACGTTGTTATTTTTTTTTGTATTTTTTTTCTTGCTTATGGGTTGTGGATGTTAATTAGGTTGGATTGGGTTCACGAATGATGTCTAAAAGTGCTCATATAATTTGCATTTGGACTTTTATAAGAAATCAAATCCTTCTTTGAGAATTTAGAGATGGGCGCAAGTTGAAGTTTCTTTTATTGCAAGGTTATGCTTCATCATGTTTATCCTCTGTGAAGAGTAAAACTAGCGACGTCACTGTCTTAACATTTGGTGCTCATTTAGCTCTCATGTCATCGTTTTGCTAGGATTTTGATTTCTTGGTGGTTGTTTAATTACCTTTCCTTCTTTCACATTTTTTTGTTATGCTTTGTAGCGGGGAGATTAGGAAGAAACTTAAAGAGTGATGGCATTATCTTGGTTTAACTTTAGGGCGTTGATTGATGGAAATAACACCATCATCATGAAGATTGGTGTTGAGCAGTAGTTTTGCTTAAAATGGACCGTACCTTTGATTATAGGAAAATGTTCAAATGTGCTCTTTGTTAGTGGTCCTCAGCCCTTATCCAGTGCTGAATCTTGGTCTGTATCTCCTTGGTTGTGATTGCTCTGTGTTGCCTTAGGGAATTGGAAGCTGAATGCCTACCATCAGGATTAAATTGTGCTTTTAGATTTTTGCATAATGCCTACGTGCCTTTGTTACAACAGCTCCTTGTGGAAAATTGTGGGGAGCTACTTGTGCACATCTGGACTCCTTGCTTCTTTGGTAATAGTAAATTAGCCTTTCAAGATGTCTAGGGCTACATGGCTAGTGACGTGAACAAGTTCAGTGGTCAGTGGCTGTTCAGCTACATTAGTGTCATATGACAACACCATTTGATTCTTGTCAATTACATCCCTATATTAGTGTTCTTGGAAGCTGCTTTTCATGGGCAGTTTAGAGCTATGGGCTATGTGCCTAGCTCGTCTTTAGCTCATAATGAGAAAGGGGTGTTAATCCGTGTCACCTGCGTCTGGTATTATTCATTAATTTTGGTCTTGAATCAATATATTTGCAATTCGTTTCTAACTGTTCATAACTAATTGTTCTGTAGAGTTTCCATTCACACAATGTAATTTTCACCAACTAATCTCATGTATCAACTCTAATAGTTATAAACTTAGCTGTAACTTGTATTGCCTTAAAGTTGTTCTGTGTTTTTCTCTAACTTGAGTTTAGCTCTTAAAGTTGTTTTGTGCTTTCTCTTGGGTTTTAGCTCTTAATGTTGTTATGTACTTATCTCTAACTTGGGCTTCTCTCATGTATAAAACTCCATGTGAGGGTTTGGAGTTAATTCAAGCAGTTATTGACGTGGAATTGCATTTTCTTATGCTGAATGATATTAAATAAATAATTACTTTAAATAGCATTTACCGCCTAACAAGCATGCTCAAGCTCACCTTTTGATCTATTACAATTGTTATCCTTATCAATAACTTTTTATATTGCATTTGTTCTGTTAATGAGTTACAACTGCAGTTGGACAGGTTTTAAATGGACAATGGTAATCTTGTTTGATTGTAGCATTTCATTCCGTGGGTAGACATATAGCAGAAGCTATATTTTTTATTTGATTGTGTAGGCATCTTTGTTGGTGGAAGCAAGGTGGTCCATTTTACTCCTAGGCAGAATGCAAATTCAAGCTCTGATACATCTTCTGACTTCTATAATTCAATGTCAAGCATTCCATCATCCTGTGAAACCTTTCCTGACTGTGGATTCCGACAACTTGATAGTGGTGTAGTCCTCTCATGCCTGGACTGCTTCCTCAAAAAAGGATCTCTTTACTGCTTTGAGTATGGGGTGCCTCCTACCGTTTTTCTTGCAAAAGTACGTGGAGGCACGTGCACCACTGCAGCATCTGACCCCCCAGAAACTGTAATCCACAGAGCAATGTATCTTCTTCAAAATGGATTTGGCAATTACGACGTGTTTCAGAACAACTGCGAGGATTTCGCAATGTACTGCAAGACAGGTCTTCTGGTAATGGACAGGCTGGGGGTTGGAAGAAGTGGTCAAGCTTCTACTGTTATTGGTGCTCCATTGGCTGCAATTCTTTCATCTCCTTTAAAGTTGTTAATACCTAGCCCTGTTGGTGTTGCTACGGTAACAGCTGGAATGTTCTGCATGAGCAGATATGCTACTGATATAGGTGTCCGTAGTGATGTAATCAAGGTGGCTGTGGAAGACTTGGCTATGAAACTGAGCTGGGCTGGCCCTTTGGAGGAAGCACCTGAAGATGATGATGCTTCTGGTGCAATGATTGCCAGGTGATGTGAATTTCATCTCTCTGTACGTCAAGATGCGTGTATATGTATGTCATTGGTAGTCTCCATTATAAGAATACACTGATGTTAGTGCATGTACATGGGAGTTTGTTGTTTTCATCATTCTTGGTAAATCGGTTGCTGTTGGCTGCGTAATAAATCAAGTTCACCCTCTGAAGGCCTGTATTGGTCTGTTATAGTTATCTACTCTTGAAATTTGATCTTTCAACTTTAGTGGTCTGTCAAAGCCATGGTAGCGTGTTTCTCCGCTTTTGGACATTAGGTGTATCAGATGCGGTTCCTGCTGCCTTTACTTGGAAGTGGCAAGATCATTGTCCAATAAATTGCGTGACAAACTTGGTTATACACAATATCTAAAGCATGAACCTGGCTTAATTATAATCTTACAAACTTATGTTCAACATGCCAGTATCTTGTGCAGAAAACGTCTTGGTAATAACATCGTTTGATGGTGAAATACGGGAGGCATTTTTCTCGTTTCAGAGCAGTTTTAATCATATTACTTGTCTGTAGCCAATTGCTAGGAAGAAGTGTTTGAGTGTCTGGCAGTGGTTGTTTTTTAAAGTGATTTTTTACAAATATATTAAAATAATATATTTTTTTAAAAATATATTTTTAATATCAAGTCATTAAAATAATTTTTTTTAAAAAAATTTAAACAAAAACAAAACTTTTAAATTTTTCTCAATTTCTATTTGGAATGGAATACCACAGTGTAAATTTTCTCTATGGCATTTTTGTCTCTATTGTTTTGGATTCTATCTAACTTGACTTCTTCTTTTTTTGTAAGAAAAAATTTAAACTCCTGGGATCCTATGCATTCTATGTTTTGCGTAGTTAGTGGATTCGTCATTCGTTTCTTTCGAACTGAAGAATCTAGTTGAATGGACCACCGACCTACAAAATGATTCACCCGACGTGTAATGCAATACAGGGTTCTAGAATTCGATAACATTATCATTTGTTTTTGTGATAGTTTTCAAATAGCCATGAAAGATTTGATGATGCAATACGCATAACAAAAGATTTCCCAGGTGGAATCCATAAATTAAGTTGGTTGGTGCAGGGCAATTGCCCTAAGGAAACAATGAAACGAGTCTTTCAAAACAACCTGTGAGTTAAATTAACATGCCATTAGGAGATAAGTGCTTAAATGACCAGCACGAGTACATCCTGGGAGAGTAAGGACAGAAGTTGCTTTTTACGCATGGCAACTGAAAATAAGGTTTCTTTGAGCATAGCTTAAAAAGTTTTGGCAATTACGATCTGCTTTGCTGTAGAGTACTGTGTGCTTCATTAGTTTTCTACCAGAAACAACAGGAGTTAATGGATAGTGCAATCAGGATTATCCCAGACCTTTGGTGCGTTCTTCATTGTTTGATGGCTCGTCAACCTGGTTGCTGGATTGGCTTTGGCTAGCCTTTTTGGTGTTAGGAGGCTTGAAAGCTGCAAGCTTTGCAAGCTCATTGACTTCATCAGCAATTTCTTTGATTCTTGCTGCCGTTTCTGTTAGCATAGATACCAGTGTTGCTAGTGGAAGAATGTCCATGACAGATGATGGCGTAGCGGTTTTTCTGATAGGCTCTGCTTTGGCATCTCCATCCGATGTTGAGGATGGTGTGGCAACAAGGTGGTTAGGAAGAGATTTCATGGCGTTTTCAAGTTTTAGTACTGCAAATTGCATCTCTCCAATTGAGAAATCTATTTCTGATGATTTTCTCATGGTCTTAACTGTAGTAGCCAATTCTTTCAAGACAAACGAAGCAGAGGAGCTCAATGTGATGCAGGCATCACTGAGATGCCTCCTTAGAAGCTCAGGTGCCTGTTGCCAAACATTAATGTTTCCAGTATAAAAGTCTGGAGAAAGTACTTGAGAGTACGGAGGCAAGAATACCTGAAAACTTGGATAGAAGTGAGTTCCATTTTCAGGCTTTTACCTTAATTTCTGAGTTTAGGCAGCCATCGAGAGTTTCAATGCAATATGCGCAGCTTCGCAGCGACGCCCCGACCTTTAGGTACTGCTTCCATGGATGCCGGAAGTTGAATCGACCATGTGCAGGCTCCCATCTTGCAAAGCCAGCCTACGCATTTTAAGGGGAAGTTTATCAACCATTGCAACAAGTTTTCTTAAAATCTATTGCTCAAATGACTTGAGTTGGTTAGTAACCTACCATAGAATCTTCAGCTGCCTTTGAATTAAGAACACATTTATAGCCTCCAATTTTCTTCCAAGAATCTCCAGCACTGCAGTCTGTAAAATACTCAGCAATACATCCTGCAATTCATGTTAGCAGTTATATTGTCATTCTGTTGAAATAGATGAATTCAATTTTCATGGTTGGCTGTGTGCACATACCATCTAATGCATCAGCAAGCTTTTCCAGGTTACGATGAATCAAATTGTGAAGCTCTTTGCCAGCCCAGATTGGATAGAATAACATGCATATGAGAACGCAAAGGGAGGCCCCAATAGCAATTGTGGACAACCTCTGATGTGCAACATCAATCAATTTATCCACGCGATAACCAGAAACGGACACTAAGCTAAAGGTCAGGATGAAAATCAAAACACCATAATCAAATCGGGCTTTAACGGATGGTATAAACCGCGAAAAGGTTGCTGCTGAAGCTGTAACTTAGACAAGGGTGTGTGAGTGGACGCAAGTCATAAATGGAACAAGACAGAAAACAAAAGGAAGAATCGCAAGGGGAGGAAATCTGTTTTGGGAACAGATTCTAACTCACCAAGAAGGAAAACTGAGATTCCAAGAATTATGGGCTCGAGTTTATCTCCAGAGTGACTTGCAGCCCAATGAACGCCAACGCCAAGTGAACCAGCAAGGAAAGTGCCTATTGCTCTGTTAATACATTTATATAGTGTTGCCCCTGCAAGACAGACAGGTTGCAATTATTGTTTCGAGCCTAGAGTAGTTCTTAATAAAGGAGATATTAACTTAAAAACAGAAATAAAGTAAAGCTCACAAATAGCTGCGATTTAATTTGGAGTACTAACCCACAGTGTATTCAAAAACTACCACAACTGTCATAATCGCCCACATAGCATTCCCTCCAACGCCTTCATACAAAGGCCTCATATAGTAGAAGAGTGACACGATAGTTAGTGTCACCCCTACTTTGAGACAATGGATAACCTTTTTAGGCTCAGCAACCGCTATGTTCCTAGCCTTCTCCAAAAAATTCCAAATTTTCAACATGAATTCTCCCAGCAGACCCTTCAACCATGACCAGATTCTGTGGACTAAACCAGTCTCAGGCTGTAGTATCTCTGATGTCCCATTACGTACATGTATCCTCCATTCCAGTTTGTTTGGAGCTCTATTTCCCATCACCATTTTGAAAACTTCACAAAAATGGCAAATTAAGATAAGATTGGTAGGAGAAATCTGATAGATGTAGCCAAGCGGGTTGTTCTTTTGAATCAATTTTTGCTATATTAGCGTCTTCTAGCAAAAGGGATGTATATAGCTAGCCAGAGAAGCTTCAATAACACTAACAGAAAGTTCTAAGCTTTGATAGGCTTATTTTCCATGCAACCTATAGCTCGGTTGTTGGTTAGGCTTGAGTTTAGCTAACACTGACAAAGCATTTATATACATGCCAGCCTCTACTCCGTACCTAGCTAGCTAGGTCCTCAAAACGTAAATCTGTAAAAAGGTAGATTCTAGCACAAGAAACTTTCTGTGGTTCTTGGTAGGTAAATTAAAACTAGCTAGGGTGCGTTTGACACGTTAGTGGCCAAAGATATGCAATTCTTTATGGGCCAATGCTTTTCTTAGAAGAGCACAAAGAGCACGTATATACAAGAGATAACATGACATGGCCTTAAAAAATGAGTCCAGCTTTTGCCAGCAAACGTCATCGCATTGTGCCTATACCTAACAAATTGTAGTGATATCCTCGCGCTCCTATCCTTCTGCACAAGTGGCTGTTTTATTAAGCACAGAGATCCTCTAATAGTCCTGGCAATGTCGTCTTCGAGATAACAAAGTTGGAAACAACATAGATGCATTATAATGCACTCAAGAATTTTGTTTCTTTTATTAAGCACATCGAATCATCTTAGAGTCCTGGCAATTCCGTGTCTGAAAAACAGCAATTTACCAAAGGATATTGCTTTTTTTTATATATATATATATATATGATCGCTTGTCATCCATATAGTTATCATGTACCTGTAGTTTTGAAACCTTATTCCTAGATGATGATATTTTTGCACTTGTCGTTACCAATCTCAACTAGTCATTTAGCATAACTAGGAGGGTGTTCGGAACTAGACTGAAAGTTATTTTTTAAAATGTTTTTTATTTAAAAAGTATATTAAAATAATATTTTTTTTATTTTTTAAAATTTATTTTTTGATATTAGAACATCAAAATTATCCAAAATACAAAATAAAAATCAAAGCTAAAAAAAAAACTCAAAATTTTTTAAAAGCGCTGAAATGCCAAACACCACCATAACTAGTTTAACATTAACTTGAATATAATTTAATTTGCTTTCATGGTCAAGTCAAGTAGCATTAACTTGTTCAAGTCAAGTAGCATTAACTTGTAATCGAGTGGGATGAAAAAAAATACCACTAGTAAATTGCAGTGATATTTACCAATGAAAAATAACATCGTTGTTTTCGATGGTATTCGCAAACAAACATTTTCATTAGTAAATACCGAGGGAATTATAGTTGAAAATCAATAAATGAAAAAAATAGAAATACGTGTCAGTATTATAGATGGAATTACAAATGAAATATAATTGTCGCTAATATCCATAGGTGAATCCTTCAGTAATATTTAAGTTATAACTTGCCAGACAACCCTTCATTTTCCCCTCCTTCATTTCTTCTTCTTCTTCTTCTTTTTATAGAAAATAGCACCCTTCCCTCTTCTATTTTGTCACAAATCAAGCTCTCATCATCACAAATTCAACCACTCAACACTTAGTTTATCAATATCTCCGTTATGGTTCAATTTTGTTTTAAGATTCACCATATCAAGTAAACAAAACTACCTGTTTTCTGTTTTTTATTGTAACCCTTTTTTTTTGTTAATTATTTGGTATTTTTATGTAGTATATGTAGTTTTATTATGTGTTTACTTGTTCTATAGCTTTTTCCTATAGAAATTTGTTGTATGAATGTATGATTTGTACATGTTAAAGTTTGTTTAAGATTTTGAAAAATTATTCTTGTTTGTCATTTGATGAAATTGAGTTTTATAATTTTATAATTTGTAACGTAGGTATTTTATAATGAAATAAATAATGGGTTATTTAATGGGAAAATTTCATATTTTATCAATTTTATCATTAATTTAAAGATTTAGGTAAATTGGGAGGAATTTGATTTTTTTTTGTTGAAAATTGATAATCATTAAAGGACACTATTAAAATAGATTGAATAATTTTGAATTCAACTAATTATAACTAATTATTTGGGTATCGATAATTTATTTAGTTAACATTATTAATTAAAACATCTTGTCAACAATATTTTATATAGATTTCATATAAGTAATGGATGATTGTTCTTGGATATATTGAGTTTCATCTAAAAGGTTACGCTGGATGAATTATTGTAATGAAGTTGGGGGTTTTATTAATTATGTACTATCTAATTTGAGAAATATTAGTGGAGGCAATATTGGATGTCCATATAAAAGGTGTAAAAAAAGTTTCTTAATCTAGATGTTATTATGATGCATCTTCTACAAAAAAGGTTTATGAAAAAATACTTGTGTTGGTTTACTCACAGAAAACCATATGTTCCTTACGATACCATGCATGGCAAAAAAGATGATTGGGTCAACTTCTAGTTCTAGCAATGTGCATGAAGTTGTAGATAATAATAGTAATCATTATAGAAGTATGATTATAAATGCAATGAGAATGAATTAAGGTTATATAGGTGAATGTTTAATCGTAGATGAAGAACCAAATCCAAACATAGCTAGGTTTTATAAACTTTTGAAAGATTTTGATGAACCATTTTGGGATGAGTGCACAAATCACAGTAAATTATTGGTCGTTGCGCAAGTATTCATCATCAAGTCAGATCATGAGCTGATTGAGGATGGGTACGACAGAATCGTCGAATATGTGAAAAGCATTTTACCTGAAGGGAATAGGCTAAAAGAGAAGTTTTATGATGTTGGATCCATGATGAAACCTTTTGTCCTGTGATACTAGAAAACTGACATGTGTCTAAACTTTTACATGTTTTACTAATTTGAAAATGTAGATTTGACTAAGTGAAAAACTTATAGGTATGCTCGGTATAAACCTAGAATTGGAAGGGGAATGACTCTTTTTGCACATAAAAAACTAATATACTTCCCAATCACTCTTAAACTGCAAATATTATTTATGTCTTCAAAGATTATTGAGAACATGACATCATTTATATGATGCAGTAGATAGAGTCATGGTGCACCCTTCCAATGATAAAACTTGAAAGAAGTTTAATAAGGTGCATCATTGATTTTTAATGGAATCATGAAATGTATGTTTTGGGTTATTTGTTGCACCATATTCTTTATTAGCCGGTGATAATCATGATTTACAACTTGTCACCAGGAATGTGTATGAGTAGAAAGTTCATATTTTTATCTACAATCATACTTGATCCTAATAGTCTATGTAGAAATATAGATGTTTGTCTTTGACTATTGATTGATGAGTTAACTAGTTATGGTCATTTAGGACTTTGACGTATGATGTCTCGAGGGAACAAATTTTTTAGATAAAAGCATTTTTAATATGGATTATTAATGATTTTTCTGTGTATGAGATGGTTTCTGGTTAGAACATGAATGAAAAATTAGCATGTTCATACTATATGAAAAATAACAAGATCTTCACCTTAAAAAATAGTGGTAAAACATCTTTTTTTTTATTGCCACCAGACTTCTTTTTTGTATTGTCTTTTTATTGAAACTCACATGTGAAATGAGGACCATCGAAAAGGGGTAAACAACTTATGGATAAACGAGCTTAGAAGTTTATGATAAGTTTAAATTTGATGACTTGTTTTTTTTATTAGAAAGCATATAACACCTGATTACAGAGGAGATATTGGAGTGATTCTTCGACCCATCCAGAACTCGATCTGAATTTATGGTTTGAGGTTTGATCATCTGGTAGATTTGATAGAAATCAAGTTTATGGTATCTTCAACACTGTGGATAAGGATATGTGGATGACTCGTAGTGTATTAACCATTGGTTCCTCACCATCAGGTTTGAGCCAATAATCTTTGGTTATCTAAGCAATTGTATGAGAACAAGTTAAAACTTAGACGACTCGAGTTAATGTTGAGATGACCTAACTTAGGTCTGAGACAACTAGCCTGAGGGATAAAGTGAATGTCCTTGAGCAACTATTGTCAACCCTTAGCGGTACATGTGGTCTACCTCGTTGCCCTCCTGGTTCTGGTGAAGATCCATCTCCGCCTCCGCCTTTTTGATCTCAAGTTTCTGTCTATTAAATAAATTGTATTCAATAATATTTTTAAATTACTAATAAAAATCTAGTTTTCTATTTTAGTTTTATTCTCTTTTTTTTAATTTTCCTTATTTTTTTTATTTTATTTTTTTTAAAAAAATATTAAATACAATGTTGGCGGAATTACTAACAAACTTTGAATCACATATGGAATGATCGATGAAATAAGTCATTAAGAAAGTTCTAGAGAGTTGGAAAAAATTACAAAACTTTACCACTAACAATTATAGGTGCAATTATCAATGGACTAAGTTTCTCAAAAAGTTCTAGAGAGTTAAATTTTTTATTATAGAACTTGCCACTATTAGATGCAAATCTCTAATGGTTTAATTTCATCGATAATATGCTTATGATCATTGATGGAATTACCAATGGTTTATCCAGTCAGTAATATGCCATAATAATCGAAGGAATTACTGACAGAATGAATGCCGATATTTTTTTTATTTGATGCTTTTTTTTCATCTGTAAATTCATCGATAATTATATTACTGATTAAATATTTTCCAACAACAATTTGCCATTTGTAATTCTGTCGGTATATTTTTTACAATATAATCAATGTTCAAATATTGATAGATTATTCCATTAATGCTAAGCAATATTCTGGCAGTATCAAGTGTTGTGATTAGCTCGTCTACGAATGCATAGTGTCATTGTCCTAGAACAACTTGATAATTAATTTGGTTTTAGAATCATTCCCATCCTAGCTAATTAAACCAAGTGAAGTTCTACAATAACTATACATGTAATTGTAATAAAAGAAGTTGAGATTTTTTTATCCAACAAAAAAAAAAAGCTAAAATTATTAGTTGGTTTGGCTTTGCAACATATATATAGAAACACACACTCCCTTTGAACTGGATTCAATCTATGCAATTTGCAAATAGCAATTATGGCCGGCATTATTTATTTATTTTCTGTTAGAAAGTTTTGAGGCCACCTATCACAGAAGCTGGAAGCTAAATCGACTAGTATTCGTAGTGTGACACCCCACAATTATATACTTGAAGACACAGGGAGGAGATATAGGAAGATACCTAATTTTAGGTCCAGTGAAAAACAAAATTAATAAGCATGTAGATCACACTTTAGTGCGCTTACACTAAACTTGAATGACATTTCATTTCTAATAATCTACGAATACAAAATAAGTTCAAACTTTAATGATTTTATATGTTCCAAACTTTTTAATTATTTTTTCCCCTCTGCTGAATTCTTAACTAATTTAATCATGAAATAAAAGCATTAGTGTCATCCATGAGGGCATCTTTTTCACAACAATAGCCATTTGAAAAGCGACCTCAACTATCACATTTAGGTTGGCTTGCTTAAAACATCATCTCTCTCCCCCTTTCTCTGCACAGACAAACACACAAGTGCATGACACATTAACAATCTACGTGTCAACTATTGCATGCTGATCTTTTAAGCTCCCAAGTGTATCCAACATATCCCAGTTGCAGGATCGACACGTCAAGAACCGAGTACATATCACATTCAAAATCAACTTTTGCTCCTTAATCTGGTGCTGGTATTGATCATGCTCAACAAAGAGCCAAAAGTTGTTGGAAATTTGAATAAGCAACATCTTGCAACTTTTGATCTGATATAGTTTATAGGTATCGCTAATGAAGCCATCAACATGACAGATGTAATGTTGATGGTTTAATTTGTGTATTGATCTTCTTCCTTGCAAGTTTTCTTTAATGGCATGCTATTATTTTTTCTATAGGTTAATTAAATTTAATGATTCCAACCATTTGCGAGGAATTGATTGAAATTGGATTGAATTAAGCAACATATTGGTAAGCACCAAAAGTAAATCTTAATTAATCCATCACTCAAGTAACCTTTCAGTAGAGCCTATAGCTGATGAGGCTAGATAACCCCTGCAGGGATGTAGGCTTCCTCTCACAACTTATTTGGATTGATATTTGGTACAAATTGAGCTTAGAATGCTGATGATCCTGCAAGGTAAGTCCCATGGATCCTCTATAGCTAAGTTAGTGTGGGGATGATGGTCAAAAAAATTAAAAAAGCTTAAAGAAAATTATGTGTTGTGTTGGAGAGTGCATTAGAAAAAAAAGGTACAAGAAGATGAATAAGATTAGAATTGTTTACCTAAGGTTGGTGCCTATATATATTATTCATGAATCTTATCAATTTGCACATTGACAAAAGTAAAATATCAATCTTCCTGCCTTTTTTTATTAGATATTGGGGTAATAGCCGTGGATAGCTATTGAAATTAGGTGTTAAGGTTATGTATATTGTCCACTTGACAAGGACAACATTTAAAGTTGTTTAGTTAATGTCAAGTGTCTTAGAATAGCTGAGTAGAAAGGGATTGGACATGTGTGATGTGTGATAACTGGTACTATGCCAGTGGTTTTGTTAATTCCTATGTTATATATATATATATATCTTCAAATTGGGTTGGTCTTTCCCGGCTTTATTTATAGTATTGGTTTTCCCTATAAAATGAGTCCCCTGTTAGAATAAGGGATTTTCCTACAAATAAGTTGATGAAATCATGAAAACTTCAAACTAGGTTAGGCTCGCCATTGTTCTTCGTATGTATGTTATGAATTCTTAACACAACTTTTCACAATCCTTACAATTTCTGTTCTTTTTCCCAATCTAATCTGGTTGGTTGGTTGTTTTTTTTTCAAAGCCAACGAATCATCTAAGGCTGCGTTTGTTTTCTGAAAAGTGGTTTTCGGAAAACCATTTTCCAAACCTTCCTGTGTTTGTTTATCATTAAAAAAGTTGATCAACAGAAAACACTTTCCGGTCAACGAAAAACACTTTCCAGTCAGAGAAAAATTTGGCTTGGTTTTCAGGAAAATGTTTTCTTTTTATTTTGGGCGGAAAACACTTTCCGGAAGTTGTGAAAAATTTAGAAATGTCATATTATTTGCTCATTATATCAAATATAGTTCTCAAACTTTTGATTGCTATATATATTTTGTTTTGAATATTTGTTTTTCAATTTCATCCCTTAGAATTTATTTTTTATATTAATTTTTGTCCTTATTTTTATAATTGTTATTTGCTTTTCCCTTATTATTTTTTAATTGAAATTTTTTATCTATCAAATTTGATCCTCATTTTTTTGATTGTTACTTATTTTATTTGAAATAATTTATAAAATGTTAATTATTATTATTTTAATTTCTTCATCTTTCAATTTTTTTATTTTTTAGATTTGATTTATATTATTTTGATTATTATTTATTTTATTTGAGATAATTTATGAAATTATATTTTTTTTTCAATTTCATTCTTATTCAACTTTTTAATTTGTAAGATTGTTTCTTATTAGTTTAATAAACTTGAAAAAAATAAAATATTAATAAGTTATTTTCCAGCTCATTTTCCATGACATAACAAAACACTGGAAAGTGTTTTCCAACTTATTTTTCATTAAACTACCAAACATCGGAAAATAATTTACTTTTCCGGAATTCACTTTCTCGGAATTCACTTTCCAAAAGATAACTACTTTCCAGCAAACAAACGGGGTCAATTGTTTGTTCTCTTTTTCTGCTCTGTTTCAACCCATTCAATAGATTGTCCTTGACGAGTTCATGTGCTTTAGACCTTTTGTTCTTTTGTCCCCTATGGCTTTTTAAATAAGCCTTATTAATTGTCGTTGATCGAGAAGTTCTTGATTCAATCCCGTTTGGTGGCTTGTATGGATGCTTAAGTTTTTTCCTTTGATTCTTACTTGGCTTTTCCAGTTTTAACCCTTTTTCCATGTTTGCAAGGTTTGTTCTTCTTTCCTAGCTTTTGTCGCCTTCCTCTATCACCTCTTAAACTGTCGATGCAATTTCAGGTCTGATCCTTCCTTTTGCGCTTTTGCTTTTTTGTTTAAACTTATTCTTTATTTAGTTTTTCTATGAGCTCTTCCACTTTAGTTACAACTGTGCAACATTAGATTCTTTTTCCAGTGCCTTTTTTTCATCAGCAGATCACTTCAATGATGTTATCTTTCCCCGTCTAATTGATACTTCGCATTGCACTTTTCTTCTTTGATAACCCTTTTGTCCATACTATTCTGATTAGTATTTTTGCCATTCTTATCTTTCTTGCTTGCTTATATTTTCCCTGCTATCTCTTTGTTGTACTTATCTGCATCTATTTTTTCTTTCCTTTCGAGCCTTGCATTCTATCAACCTATAATTGTTTTGGTAGCAAGGGTTTGCCTTTGATAGGAATGGTTCAATACACTGAATAAGAACATGTCACAGTAAAATATAACATTATTTGATTGGAATTTTATAGGTTATCTAGACCGTTAAATGTTTTTACCATGAAATATGAAAAATCTTAATAATATTCAGACTATTTATCCCTAGAAAGTTCATAGTACTTAAGGTTTGTCTTATTTCTCATATTATAGCTCCAAATTGAAGGAAAATCGACTAATTATATTAAAGTTAGGGTTTTGCTAATTAGTATAGGTAGACTGTCATTAGATTGTTTAAATTACTGTACTTAATGAATATTTAGTTCATCTTCATCTCGACATCCGTTCATTGAAGAGCTGGGCAACAAATGGATGGCTGCTATAACTGTACTTTTATGGACAATCACAAACTACATTCACCCCTTTAACTTCTTCAATACCTCTCTTCTACATTTGCACTTTTTGTTGTGTATATTTTTGTTAAGTATATGTCTTTGTGGCTTAACTTGCTTGGGCATTTCTGCTATTAATTAACTGTCATTATTGTCATTTAACATCGAGATTGCATATTGTTTACAAAGTTAGGTTTTGGATGTTTTATATGTTAACAAATTAAAGTGTAAATAATTAATGGGAAAGAGAAGAAATTAATTAAAGTATTAGTTTTAGTCAATTACAGAGATAAAAATAAGAAGTTATAATTTGACGTGTTTCTTGAAA
>Ga0325414_1002973_pt1 | contig 17499 bp, 6 predicted proteins | sample PopdelMetagenome_8_FD_206183 | JGI IMG/M metagenome (GOLD analysis project Ga0325414, IMG submission 206183) | Populus deltoides microbial communities from Bellville, Georgia, United States - Leaf-PdKOR-R3 | ecosystem: Host-associated > Plants > Phyllosphere > Phylloplane/Leaf | place: USA... | reverse complement strand
TTTTTTTCTCTTGTATTCAATAGACCTTTACAGTATTTATATTTAAAGGAAATAACATTTCTATTTTTATTTTCAAGTGGAGACATTCTTCCATCTTTATGATGTTACTGGTCTTATCATGATAGCGTCAAATCTCCATTATCATTACACTTAAAGAGTACTTGTAACCAAATAAAGGAACGAGAAACAATAGGGTCTAGCTTTTATCACCAGGTCAGTCAGGATGGGTTCTAATATTGAAGGCCTTTTACTAGAGGCACAGATATATCGTTCCAAGCAAATTAGGTTCCATCCTCTTCATTCATTTCAACGCCTTCATTCATTCATGTCCGCTGAGAATTAATTATCAGCCAAGTTGTTTGTGCAAAGGGCCTGATCTTACAGTTCCATCCTACACTCTAATTGTTTCCACTGCATGCTAAGCTGCAAGCGCAAGCTACAGATAAACAAAACTAACCAGGATACATAGCATGTACAATGACAGTTACAAGGACGACTCCCTGTTGCATGAAAAATTAGTGGCGGCAGATTCATGAATCCCCAAAAATGCCGAATAACAGACCGGGCCTTGAAGAACGTCTCCACTTCCTTCAGCCACCTTCGAGTACTGCCCCTTGGCTCAAACACGAGTATCACACTCTGGTAAACACATGCAAAAAGATGCTCAGCCTGTACATAGTATACGAAAATGAACGAATAAAAAGCTTCACCATGTCGTTGGACAAGTTGATTGTCCATAAACTATTTATACAACATTAAAAAGTGTGTAAGGGCGTGTGTTAGAGAGAGAAGGAGAGGGCGAGGCCAACATCTGGGATGGCATATAAAACCTATTGTACAGATTGTTTTTGTTTTTCATCATTTCTACTACGGGATGAATGAAATTGCAATGGGTTTCTTCAATTCAACACCCAGCAATGGCATTCAGAAACTCATAGATGGCGTTCTTTTTAAGAGTGTATTTTACTCGGTATGCATACCTGATCCAACATAAAATTCATATAAAAAAAATCTCACAAGCAGGGAGACACGGGCATTGTAATGCTCACCAAAAATAGACACATAAAATTCATACATGTCCAGCAAAGGCTGGACTCTTCCATGTACCTCATGAGGGAGGATCATTGCGAGGCACTGCCAGAAGAGGTAAGTCATTGGATGCTGGATTTCCAATTTGATGATTGACCACTTCATGTCCAACCCCAGATATTTGAACCCGCATTTGACACTTGCCAAGAAGCTCAAACATGCAGATATCCCCTATCTTGATATTGTTGTCACGAACAAAGGCCATCCACCCTCCACAAAAAGTGTGCACTGCTCTACCTTTTGAGTCTGGGAGAGAATTCACAGTCCAGCATTGCCCTCGTAAATTACAAAGGATGACCTCTGTCTTACAGTTCGGAAGATATGCTGCTGAAAACTGGTGGGGGATTTTCTGCGCGATGGCAACAGAGATTGTCAAACATCAATCTTGACAAAAGATAGCAAAACAGGAGAAACTCTTGAATGCTGTGATCTTGTTTTGTCAAATGATTGTGATTTCATTTAGGTTTTTTGGATCTTCATATGTGTTTGGTTTCTGCTAAGCTTGAGTATTTGAAGTAATGGGGCACCCTTAGATTTCATCATTAATCACGAATATGTGGGTCAGTAAAAAACATTGAAAGATGCAAGGAAAAAGGGAGAACACTCACCAAAGTATATGAACCACTAACATTGAACTTCCTCATGATTCTAACAAAATTAGGAAAACCAGACGTAAAGGACTTGGCTGCTCTTTCTTCATCCAGTGCTACCAACCTTCTCAGACCAGCTTCAGCTTCTACACCCTTTCCATTCTGAATTGGTGCCTCTGTTTTTGTAATTAAGAATCCACTTTATGTTACAAATGGAACGATTGGATGAGGCAAGTTGATATAAAACTACCAAGATCCTTCTGAAGATTAAAGAGAAGAATATCCCAAGTTTCTGTTAAACATGGTAAATTCTAAAAGTGAACGGTACATATAATTAGAAAGGAGATTCTAATGTGCATAAATAAAAGCATGCGTGCAAACTTAGATGGAACTAAACTTTGTTTCACAAGTGATGCTTAGCAAACATGAGCCAACTTGACCAGAAATTCACTGAGAGAAGGGCAAAAAAACAAATGAAAATCTGGGCTAGATGCAAGGCAACGCATATATTTAGAAAGGAGATTCTTTAATTCGAAGACCAAGAATAAGAACATCAGTGCCCTTACGCTTCTTTCCATCTCCAGTTTGTGACATAGAGAAGAGCACAGCACTGGCAGAATCCTTTGTTGCATTTCCATGCCTCAAAATGCCAGTTGCTTGACTCTTCTCAAACTCTTTTTTATCACATATTTCTGCTTTTTTAATGAGTTTAGAATGGACCTTCAAGCAGTTTCTTCTCGATTTCTTTGGAAAACTTTCAGTTTTATGTGCAATGGCAGGACACCCAGTGTTTTCCCCGTTAGAAACTACTTTTCCAGTTTCCATATCTGGGCCCTCCTTTCCAACTCGAAGAATAAAAACACGCAATTCACATTTGCGCACAAGTTCAAAAATACAAACATCTCCCACATTGATGTCATTGCTACGAACAAAGGCCATCCATCCTCCACATAAGGTATGGCTTGTATGCACTCTTGTAGCTGGTACAGAATTCACACTCCAACACACTCCTTTGATAGTACGAAGGATAATTTCTGTTCTGCAATTAGGAAGATGTGCCATTGAAAATTGATATGGTATATTCTGCAGCATAGAAACAGACATCAAAAGATAATTAGGAAAATGCCCTGTTTTTGTTCGACTACATGCAAAATGGATGCGAAGGAGTCCTAGCATGGTCCAATCCAATCTGTGATTCTCTAGGAACATTAATATACAGAATCTAAGAATGATGTCTTGCAGTCAAAAATCCAGAAAGATAAAAATAAGGAAAAAGCTTACCAGAGTGTATGAACCACTGACGTTAAACCGTTTCATGATCCTCACAAAGTACGGAAAGCATGAGATAAAAGATTCAGCGACTCTTTTCTCACGTTCTGAAAAAATTGACACATGACCTCTGTCATGCAGCTTCAAGTCATCATCTTTGCCAAATCTTTTCCAGATGGGTACCTCTGTTTTAAGACATAGTAACCCATTAATTAGGACATGGAAGATGTTTGGACATTTCATGAAAATCTAACTTCATTGAATTATTTTTGAAATCACAAAGGAACCAGAATAAGACATGTTTGCGCAAATATCTATAATACTATTCAGTTCCATTAATTTTTAATGCAAACTTGGATTCAAACCAAAGTTTGATAGAAACATAGTTGGCTCCCATGCCTTCTCTTCCAAGCGGAAACGCAAAAAAAGATGAAACAGATTCTTATCTGCAAAGGACCCACGACTGAAAGTTTTCATCCTTACCTTGCTTTTCAGAGCATGCTTTTGATTGAGAGGGAGTGGCAAAACAATTGGCTGGATTCCCACATTGATTTGTTTCACGAGATAAACTTTCTCCAGTTGTAAGGACCCCATCATGCTGGCACCCTCCCACATCACATGCGCTGATATGAGCTTCCCGGTTCTTTTCTATGTATGCTGAATGGAATTCAGAAGAGCCCTCTCTAACCTTTTTCCGTGCACAAACAAAATCTTTCTCTAATGATGCAGCCTCCTCCTCTCTTTCTCTCTTCTTCCCTGTACTTCCACAAAATTCACTACAACCTTGGCTGCATTTGGAATGAAACGCAGCCTCTTTCTCACACGCACTTTGATCAAACACTTGCACAGAGAAACACAACTCGCCATGATACCTAAAAACCAAAAGGTCACCGCATTCCAAGAAATGATCTCTCACAAATTCCGACCACCCATTACTGAATAACACATCGTCATTCTCCTGAGTTAAGTCAGCTGTCCAAACATCCCCACTAGGGCCCAACAAAGAAACTAATCCCGGCGTTTTCCCTTCCATATGCTTGATGAAACTGACAGGGATTCTCTGCCATGTGAACAATTTGGATTGCGTTAATCCTGTAATTAAACTGATATCAAGCAAATCCAAAATCTTCAACCAGTAAAAAACTACTGCTACAATCATACACATAAAAGAAAAATATTAGCAAGAACTAATGCATGCATTGAATAGCAGAAAATGAACATTTCTCTCTTTTCTTTTTTCCCACCAAGGAGTAGCAATCCGAAACTCAAGTAGGGTCTAAACCCTAGTTTGATTCAAGGAACTATGAAAGGAAATCCAAAAAGAAACATGGGAATTTCATTTATGGGGGAAATGGAGCATGTGAAATGAAAAAAATATTACCAGTCGCTCTGAGCTTAAATTAGAAGAGAAAATCACAAAGAAGCATGGACGCCTGACAACATTCACCATCTTCTCCAATTGATTTTCTTCGGTCATTTCTACTTCTCTCGAAATTACAACATCAAACAAGAAAAACCATTGATAATTAATTTGCAATAAAAAAAATTGAAATCTAAGTAAATTATTGTTAGGAACAAAACACAAAAGTCATTTTTAGAGAGAGAGAGAGAGAGAGAGAGAGAGAGAGATGTTCTTTTAGTTTGATTGCGGGGAAAACAGGGTAGGAAATGGCATGGTCGTATTTCGAATTGGAGTGATTTTGCCACGACCAGACTTAGTTATTAAACTCTTACATTGGCCTGCGCAAGATTGCGAGTCGGGGTAAGTTTTCTTTTAAATACACAAAAAAAATATAAAATTCAGGTATTGGTGAAGTATCTTTCAAAAATAAATTAAATTTTAATTATGATTTAAATATTTTTTTATCTAATATTGAGATGAAAAAATATTTAATTTATCTGAATTAATATAGATTGACTTCTAAATTTTATAGGGATAATCTTGAAAAAAACACAAATTAAAAAGCACTATTTAAAATTAATTCAATTTCGAATGATGAAATCGGTAAAAAATAACTTTTATTTTAAAAAAAACTTAAGTGAATTGAGTCAACCAATCAAGCTCGCAGTGCAAGTCATATACATCATCAGATTCAGTAAATTTTTTTATTCAAAATTATTTTTTATTTAATTACACAATAATAAAACGCATGATATTTTTTTATATCAAATATTTTTTAAAAAAGTAAAAAAAATATGATAGGCACACGGTGCCGATATAGTAAAAGTACATCATTAATAACAATGGATGAATTTATATTCTTTTATGTTTAAGCTAAATAAAAAAAACAGATCATCGATAACAAATGATGAAATTGTATTTTAAAAAATAATAGGTAAAAAAATCATCAAACAAAAAAAAAAGTGATAGTCTAGATGCTACGAATTAACTTATTAAACTTGCGAGCTAACTTATGGAATCAGTCGTGTTAAATAAATTTTTTTATCAAATTTTTAACCCAAATATAAAATAGAAAAAAAACACATAAAAGGAGCCAACTCGCATGGGCATTAAAAAAAAACAACCGAAGTGCGGGGGGCTTCTAGCCCAACTTGAGTGTGTGAGCCTATCTTTGGTTTTCATAATTTCTTAAAAGGGGCAAAAGACATCCCTGCCTTATTTTTCTTTAAAAACAAAATACAACACACGATGTGTTATCTGCTTTCTATAAAATACAACAACCTTTAGTCTCTGGAAAAACAAAGCTTCAGTTTTTTAGTTTAACAATCTTTTTATCATAAATATCTAGAAAATATCTCAAACACCTTGCTAAACTCGTCAATAACCTAAAAAACCAAAAACAAAATGGCTTAAAAATCAAAATCAACCCAAGCACTTTCTCACAGTCAAATATGCCTCCTCGAGCAAGGAGAAAAAAACAAAAAACTTAGGTAAAACTATCTTTATGAAAAGAAATTCACTAACACTAATTTCAATCTTTTTGATGGTTATAATCATCATTAGCGGTCACTTTCTTTCTCTACACTAGAATTTGGTGTCTTCTCTCTTTTTCTCTTTTCTCACGAGAAATTATTGAAAGATAAAGTAATGAATTTTGGTACAAAAAATGATTTTTTAACAACTAAAAGGACCAGTCACTTATAAACTAAAATAGATAAGGGATCAAAATAAATTCTATGAATGAAATTCAAAGTCATTGCCTATTTTACCTATCATTTTCATTTTGGTTCTCTAACTTTTAACCCAAACTTTTCTTCTAAAAAAATATGCAATTGGGTGTTAATTTGGGTTTAAAATGACTCAATTAGGCAAGAAAAAATATCAAGGGCCAAATTAAATCTTTTTTAAAAAATTACTATTACAATCCACAGTGATTTATGAGACAATAAACAGTGTTTAAAACAATAATGTTTTGCTCATAAGACTTAGTTTCTGTTAATTTAACTTGGCCTAATATTGAAACCATTAACTCAAAATTTGACTCATATTGAGTTTTTTAACTTAAAATTTAATTGATTCGGTGAAACTTGGTTAATTTAATCAGGATTTTAATAACACAGTCTAAGAAAGTGTTTAGTATTACTGTGTGTAGTATTTTTTAAAAGTGTTTTTTATTTATAAAAATGCACTAAAATAATTTTTTTATTTTTTACATTAACACATCAAAACGATAAAAAAACATTAAAAAAACATCAATTTGATATTTTTTAAAGTGAATTACACTTTTGAAACCCACTAAAAAACATAAGCTACCACATTTTTAAATGCTCATTAAATTTAAACGGGTCAATTCTAAGAAATTTCTTCTTGGAATGTCAAAATGATATTGTCTTAAATAAAATATCAATCCAATTGATATATATAGTGATTTACAAATTGACCCCCAATAATTTAAGGTTTTTTTTCGAATTAGTTCTTGAACTAAGTTTTACAATTATGCGTAGAGATCGTTGACTCATATTATGGAGAGAGCGTATTTACGTTAACACATGGCGCGGAGGTGAAAAGCTGAGCAGCAGTGGTTCCCGGGCATCGCCCGCGGTTATCAAGGCTCCAACGGTAAAGCGTTTTAAGTGTAATTTAAGAATATCAATTTCATTTTGTTATTATTAAAATAATTATTTTATTAATACATCGAAATCATAAAAAAAATACTAAATTAATATTTTTTAAAATTAAAAAATACTTTTAAAGAACAATTAAAAACAAAAGCAGAGAAACTATACCAAACACAAGTTTTGCAAGGAAACAGGGCATCTTAATTTTGAAGGGAAAAAAAAAAACAGGTAATTGGGAGCTCCATAGCCATGCCGGAAAATCGGCTCTCCAGTTTTCAGACCTCGAGCACCAACAGCAGAAGCAGACTCTTACAGAACTTGATAAAGGGACTTGGAATATGTTCAATCTTCGATCTGCTCGACGCATTTGATGGACCGTTCATTGCTTGCCAAGAATAATAATGACAGGGATGGCTATGTAAGAAGCAGGCCTCCGAGAATAATTGAAAAGCACAGAATAACCATAAAAGGCACATCCCACGAAATAGTAACAGTAGATTAACGCTGTCTTTTCTACGAGAATAATTGAAAAGCACAGATTACAATTTATAAGGATTTTGCCTGGTGAGTGCTCTAGTTATAAGTTCCTAAACTGTTGGTGCTAGTATTAATTAATAAGTTGCGTTACTAGAATTGCAAATGCTATTTGTTTGAAGAAAAAAAAATTACAATGATTTGACTTTACTCGAATTAAACAATGATTTCAATATGCTCACAGCTAATCAATAATTTTATTAATATAAAAATCACTTATAAATTTATTGATGAAAATATATTTTCATGAAGTATCTCATTGATAATTTCAAATTTATCAATGATTTTTATACAAATGAATATAGCGACAACTTATTATTATTGGTCCTTAAAAAATAAGCTGACTAATATATGTCGCCAAATCCATTGGTGAATATTACTAATAGATTTTTGATGGATACGTATGTCAACAATATATGTGTCTCACTGATGGGTTTGCTCACAGAATCACTGACAAGATTTCTATTGGTGATTCTGTTGGTCTGTGTTGTTACTCATTTTTAGACCCCACATGTTGGAGAGGTATATACCTTTTTTAAACTAAGTGTAGGAGTTTAACTCATGTTTGCTGGAAGATTGACAAAAGTAGAAAAATAAATATTTTTTTGAGATATTTGGATGACATGGAGGTAAAAAGTGTTAATACCTTCCCTTTACACAACCAGTCCCCTACCTTAAAATCTCTGAAAGACTAGTTAGGGTTCCTAGTGACCAAAATACTAGGTGGCAACTCTTTTACACAAAACAAATAACCCGAAATCAATTGAGGGTCGCCGCGCTCCGCCGTGAGGGTACGACAGTCTGTATATTGAAACAATTAACAACTCTATGTAATTCTCCGATGAAAATGGTGATCATTTACAAACAAAAATTCCACCAGTATGGATCAAAACAATTAATAACTCTATGTAATTCTTCAATAAAGAGGTTGAATATTTACCAATGGAATTTCTATCGATGTGCACCAAAACAATTAAAAACTCTCTATAATTCTCCAATGAAAAGATTGATCATTTCAACTACAAATGTCTATACAAATCAATTACAAGCTTCAGTTGTATTTGGAGGTGGGGGGTCTTGTGGAGGTCCGTAAAAGGGAAGATAGTGACTGGAAAAGTATGTCTCAATCTTCTCCAACTACTTTTTTTGTTCTTCATACTTTGCCTTCATTTCAATCCTCAGAGCATTAACTCGTTATTCAATCAACTTCTCAATGGTTGGTGATGATTGTCTCGAGCTGAATTGTTAGGTGTTTACAGTCGAGACACTACAACTCAATCTTATATCTCAAGTCGTAGTAATAGAGATATCATAAACATGATTCATATCGGGTCTACTAATTACTCCAGCCTCCAACCACAAATCTAGATCGTATTTTGGATGGGTTGAAGGGTCATCTCCGTGTTTGACATGCATGTTAGCATTATATTGTTATTACAAAAAAAAAAAGAGTTAGAGATGTCGATAAAAAAATATTAGTCCAAAAAATATACAATAAGTTTTAAAGTTTACATACAACAAACACCTCTACTCGGTTGTCCATGAATTGATGCATCTCTTTCTGTCTATCTTCCTTTCGTTCATGTGTTTTCACATATAAATCCATTGGAGTTGGCTCAAGCCCAAGCTGTGTAGCATGCAAAATACATCATTAGTTAAATATTGTCACATATAATCAACTAATATTTAAAAAAAAATACTTAAAAATAAAACAAGCTCTTACTAGAAGCTTTACATGGTTAATGAAAAAAAAACCAATCATTTCTAATATAGTCTTCTAAGGATAGGGTTCTTCATATGTTAACCAACATAAATATTTATTTACAAATATTTTTTTCATATGCATCATTACAACATCTGATTGGTGAGAGTTTTTAATTTTACACTTCATATATAAACATATAATTCTGCATTCGTTAATATTCTTCAAATTTAAAAATGTAAAATTAATAATGCAATTCTTAAAGTGAATCTTGATACATTAAATAATGATCATCAATTACTTAGGAAACCTATCTAAAATATTGATGACAATATTTATCAATAATATAACTATTAATTTAAAATTTAACTTTGGTAATTAAAAATAAATTCAAAATCTAGTAACCAATTATTATTTGTATAAAAATTCAATATTGTATCAAAATATGAATTAAATAAATCAAATTAACAACAAGTAATCGATATCCAACTAATTATATATTATTTGTTCAATTCAAACTTATTCAATATAAATTAATATATTTAATTATTATCAATTTCATAAAAAATCATTTTACCTCAAATTTTCAATTTCCAACTGAACAATAAAATTAATAAAATAATATCACTATCAATTAAATAACTTATAGTTTCTTTTACTATAACACATTTAAGTTACAGAATCACCCCGTAAATTATTATAACTATCTCACCAATACCATAATCACCCCTAGGTTATTTTCATGGTTCGACTAAACCTATCAACTTAATATAAAACATGATGTTTATTCTGGATTTCATACAATCAATAATATGACCATTATATCATTTTTATTTTTTATTTTTAAAAAAACTAGCATATCTATTTATAAAATCTCCTGCAATTGCACCAAAACAATCCCAACTCTAATGACATTTAACCTTCTCCTTCTTCATCTCCACTCTACCCAACACTTTTAAGAGGTTGTTTGTTTTTGTGGTAGAAAGTGTGGTGTGGTGTGACTAAAATCAATGACTGTTTAGAAAATATTAAAACATTGGTTAAAGAATGTGGGACCTATAAAATAATTGTGGCCTAACCGCAGGTTCATCAAAAGCATGTCATACCTGCTTTTCATGTTTTCCATGACCTGCTTCTCATCGTTCCCTTGTTCCCATCAGCAGTTCACATTTTTTTCCATCGACTTTTTCCCTTCTTGAAACTTGTCGTTGTTTTTTGATTATCACCTTCATACAACATGAGAACTTGTTATTGTTTTTTTATTATTATTTAATTCTCTAAAACCTAAGAAATATCATAAATAATTTTTCAGATATTGTGTTTTATTTAAAAAACTAGTATTTAACATTATTCAATAGCACTACATAATTTATTTCATAATGTAATAACAGTAGTTAAATCAACAATATTTCAATTAAAAACCATCAATATTAATATATGTCTTTTTTAGTTATTTTTATAACCTCAATTTGAAAAGCATTCTTAACTAAACATATAAAACTATTTTTTGTTCAACCACAATTTCAATCATAGTTTTAACCAAACATATATTTTTCCAAACCATCCTCAACTAAAAATACTTTTTATAAAACTATTCTTTTCAAACCACAACCATAAAAGTTACCACAATACCAAACATAATCTCACATTAAATTTCTAATTTACTCAATTGTTTCTCGTCTCATCACTTAGAGCTTTTTTATTATGTAAATCTATTCTTAACCGTGGAATTTGTTCAAGATTTTGTAGAAGAATTTAAAATAGATCAAGAAAAAACCCTAACCTCCAAATTTGCCCTCTAATCCGTCAGCCAAGAGAGAAGAAATGGGTTCAATGTGCAAATTTTTGGGTTAATTGCACATTAGCCCTTCTTTTCTTGCATTTAGACTCTGTCCCCTCCTTCTCTTTTCCCCCACTTCATATTTAGTTTAATCCCATAAATTAGAATTTAACTCATATTTATGGAAGGATACAATCCTATTGCTTCCTTTAAATTGGATCTCAAAGCAAGACTTGGTCGTTGCTAGTTTATGAGTCACAGCTGCCAGGTATAAAATTGGGCAGCTAAAAATCCTGGTGTTGATCATTTCAATGCCAACCTTCTCTATAATTAGACTCGCCCTCAAAGCCAAACAAGCAATACAGAAACAACACTTGAATCTTGGCCTAAATATAGGCAAAGTTGCCAATCAAGACAGCATATGGTGCATGGTAAATCCACCTTTTTCTAAAATTTAGGAGATAGCATCAAAATCCAACAAGCTAACAACATCGGAACAATCATATGGTGCATGGTAAATCCACTGTCTATTTTTTATTGCTGTAATTATCTCTAGACAGATTGTTGAGGAGCCTCTAAATATCACCCCTTAACCGTTTCTATTTCACCTATAAGCAACCTATGGTGGCGTGGCAATACAGAAGTTAGAAAAAATGCAGGCCTCTACCTGCTTCTTAGTAATCTGTCTTCTCCTTTTGTCTTCCTTCTCATCTTTCTCCGTAGCTCTATCTCATTCCGAAGCCTCGTTCATTGCTCGACGCCAACCATTGTCCCTTGAAAAGAATGTGAATTTGCCAGATTACTTCGAATTGAAAATTGAGCTTAACGTTACCTTTCCCAATCCAAGGCTTCGAAAAGCATACATTGCACTTCAAGCATGGAAAAAAGCTATACGTTCAGACCCTTTCAATGTCACAGGAAACTGGGAAGGGCTAAGAGTTTGTAATTACAGTGGTGTCTTTTGTGCTCCGGCTCTTGATGACCCAAAACAAAACGTTGTAGCTGGAATTGATCTCAACCATTTTGACATTGTCGGCTATCTTCCTGTGGAGTTGGGTCTATTGACAGACATTGCTCTATTTCACATCAATTCCAACAGGTTCAGTGGGATCATTCCTAAAAGTTTCTCGAGGCTAACTCTTCTCCATGAGCTAGATGTGAGCAACAACCGTCTCGTTGGGCCATTCCCAGAAGTTGTTATATCATTGCCTTCACTTAAGTACCTTGATATTAGATATAATGATTTCGAGGGTGGATTGCCACCTGAGGTTTTCGAAAAGGATCTTGATGCGCTGTTCTTGAACAACAATAGGTTCACATCAACAATTCCTGAAACTCTTGGATCATCCCCTGCTTCTGTTGTGGTGATTGCCAATAACAAGCTAACAGGCTGCATTCCAAGTAGCATTGGCAAGATGGGCAGCACATTGAACGAATTTGTTTTCTTGAACAACAGCCTTTCAGGTTGTTTACCGTCCGAGATTGGAAAACTTGGAAATGCAACAGTTCTTGACGTTGGCTCAAATTCATTCAGTGGGGTATTGCCAAGGTGTTTCAATGGTCTGAGTCAGGTCGAGCGCCTTGATGTTTCCCACAACCTGCTTACAGGTTTTGTTCCTGAAGGAATATGTAAATTGCCTAACTTGGTGAACTTCACATTCTCATATAACTATTTCAATGGCGAGGCACAAGCGTGCAGCCCACCAAAGAGAAAGGACGTTACCATGGATGACACAAGCAATTGTTTACCAGACAGGCCTAAACAGAAATCACCGAAAATATGCCACCCAGTTGTGAGCAAACCTGTTGATTGCAACAAGGCAATGTGTGGAGGATCATCATCCAGTTCGTCCTTGCCAAAGCCACCTCCACAACCGTCACCATCACCTAAGGCACATCCGCCAAAGGTACCAAGGCCAGCACCTTGTCCACCTACAGCTCCTGCACCAGCACCTACTGATGATCCACATGAAGAATCACCAATCAGCCATTCTCCTTCATCTCCACCTCCTCCTGCTTACTCTTCACAACCAACAGCTCATTTAGCACCTCCACTGGTTCATTCACCTCTGCCGCCAGTTCATTCTCCACCAACAGCAGCTCCAGTTCCAGCACCAGCACCTACTGATGCTCCTCATGAAGAATCACCAATCAGCCATTCTACTTCATCTCCACCTCCATTAGTCTATTCCCCACCTCCTCCTGCTTACTCTTCGCCACCAACAGCTCATTTAGCATCTCCACTGGTTCACTCACCTCTGCCGCCAGTTCATTCTCCACCAACAGCAGCTCCAGTTCCAGCACCAGCACCTGCTGATAATCCTTCTGACAAATCACCAGTCGACCATTTTCTTTCATCCCCTCCTCCACTAATCCCTTCCCCGCCTCCTCCAGTTCACTCTCCACCACCACCAATTCATTCACCACCCCCTCCGGTTCACTCTCCACCTCCACCTGTTCATTCCCCACCACCACCTGTCCATTCCCCGCCTCCTCCTATGGTCTCTCCACCACCTCCAAAGGTCGTTGTTCCACCAAATCTCGGCTTCTCATACTCATCGCCACCTCCACCAACGTTTCCAGGATACTAAAAACACTTGAACTCATTTCAACTTTCTTTAAAAAAAAAAAAAAAAAACCTTTTATGATAGTTTTACATCATATGGCCACTTTTGTTAGTCCGTAGTTTTAACTCTGGTAATCTATAAAATGTAATTGCCCTCTTCTCCCATCTTTTCCCTTAAATTAATTTAAGCAATTGATAGAGAATTATCAAATTGTATCAAGCAAAGATGTTAAGCAATTTCCATTCTGGTTTTCTGTTGTGGTCTGAATTATCATAATCTTGTATTCTATCTTAGGCAACAAGTATCAGAATTAAGATCATAGGTGAGATTCGGTGGTTTAAAGTTTGGATCATATAGTTATTAATATTATAGTAGCTAGAGGTTTATTTAATCATTAATTTTAAAACTTGTAAAAATTAGTTGAGATATAGATAAATTAATCCGGATATATCATGTAAATAATTAAAAAAAAAGGCTACCATAAGTGAGACGATGGTGCATAATTTAGTTTAACGTTGCTGATATTACGTTTTAACTCTTAATCTTCAACCCCCTCTCCTTGTCTGATGATTGCTATCAATCTTCTACAATTTACAGGATGCAACTTGGGATTTTTCTTAATTTTCAAATACGCAAACAGCAGGAAATTTGCAAAATTGTTTATAAATATTTAATCCATTGACGTCTTTTTACTGTAGCCTTTTTCCATTAGACAACGACAACAAGCCTAAAGAATTTCATTTGTTGCGGGCCAAGTGACCGACCCACTTGAAAAATCACACCCTACTTTAATGCCGAAGCATCCAATAAGACATTGAAAACATAGTTGTTGTAACGATTTGAAGTTTGTTCCCTGTTAGATGTTAAGATGGATAAAAAAAATGTTTATGCAGTCAAACTCAATTAATTCAAGTAGGTTAACTAAAGATCAGGTTGGCCCGAGTGAAAACCCAATTGAATTAATATCTATTTTTCGAGTCGATCCCTGAATTATCATTGAATAGAAAATTTGACCCAATTCTTAAAAAAATGTAGCAAATATTGCCTCATGACAGTGTGAAAACTTGCATGGATAAGAAATTTCTGCTTCAATTTTTATTATTTAAAATTTTTCGAATTGAGTCATATACCTTTTATTGCAAAGATAATGTTTGGAAAACACATAATTGTTTTTTACTTGTAACTAATAATATATTCTTATGTGTTTCTAAAATTTAATTTTATTAATTTAAAAAAGATTGATAAGATCAATATATTTTATAAAATGGTCAAATAACTAAATTGGTGTGCGATTGGGTGACCATCATCAAGAAATTTGATAATATACTCAAGGAATTAAATTCAAATATATGTGTTTATTTTATATCATATAATTTTTCTTCAATAATCATATCTCAAGCCGTTAGTCTTTTAATTCATTATTTCATATATATATATATATATATATATATATATATCAAATTTAGAATTTTAGAAATAGAAAAGAGAAATGGGCATGGGCATGGGCTAGGAAGCCAAGCCCTATGCGTTTGGACTTGATAGGGAGGCCTGTATGCTTGCCTTTTCAGCAGATTAAAAAATGGAAACTTAAATATCATCACTTAAATATAAATATTATGACTGCAAAAGGCATTCTCTCCTCTCTCTCTCAATTATCAAGGATCAAAATACAAATAAAATGAAATATCAGCACTTAAACATGAATATTATAAAATAAAAAATAAAAAATGAGAGCATATTCATAAACACAAACCTTGGCAACAAATAAAAACTTTTCAAAGCAATCATAAACTTTGGCTAGTTCCAACAAAAATAAAAAGAAAAACCAAAAATAATACCCAAAAAAAATGGCAGCTAATAATAACCTCCAAAATCAATAAAAAAAAATCAGATGCCATGATGAACAGATAGTATGTAAATCGTGATCTGTTTCTAAGTAAACAGTAAAACAACATTGTTTTTGTTTTTTATATAAATATTAATAATTAATTATGATAACCCAGACCACCATGCAAGGCAAGCATGGAGTGTTACAGAAAACGACACAGATTAGCCATTGGATGTCCGAATACGGGTGTTTGCAATGCACCTTCCGAGAAGAATTAAGCTGCCTGTCGTGGGCATCGAAGTATGCTGTGCTGTTTTTCCAACAGTAGATTGTAGTCTATTCTCCTAGTCACTGTAATTTCTGCAGGGTGTTTGACAGGCAAAAACCATTTTTTTTTTCTGCTCTCTAAAACCAAAATACCAGTGCCGGTGCTGCTGGTTACAGCCTACCTGGCTTTGGTGGAGCCACTCCTTGAGTCCAAGATGACAACATGGCCAATAAGTCAAACCGCCCACTGGCCTGTAACAGGCCATCTCTATTTTAGATAGATGGGCTGAGAGAATTTAATGTCAGATGGCAGTGCAGAGTTGAAAACTTCCCTGAACGTAACCCCATGCGTGATTGTGTAGAAAAGTACACAAGAGGGCAAATTTGACCAGTAGCCAGATGCATGCATATTTGGTGGACGTTGCCGGTCGTCGGGTTAGTTTAGAGCCTGTTTCTAACCAGATGTTTCATTAAATTAAAAAAAAAATAAAAATAATTTGGATAGAATCTTATTTATCTTATCAAGATCAATTGGGTTAACATTAAAAAAAAAATACCACCATTTTAATAAAAACAATTAACCTCGAGTCGATTCAATATTTTTTCGAGTAAAATAGTAGTGCTATAAGTATATTTTTTCAGGAAGAAGAAGCTACAACGTCAATATCCAGAGATATTTGAGAGTATAGTTATTATTGATTTTCAAATGAAGTTTTTACTCGAGAACCTCAATTTCGATATATATAGAAAACCACACAACATTTGGAAATTGGGAACAGTAAGAATTGTATTAATTCAACGAAACAGGTCCACCAGATTGTTTGGAAGTACTGAAAAATCTAATAGGTTTGAAATATTAGCTTCCATGTTTCTTCAATCACAATCTGCACCTCAGACAGATTCTTCTACCAATTCTGTGAGAGTGGACTAAACAAAACAGCGACCCCAGTTGGATCTCAAATTTACATGCCTCGACCAGGATTGATCAAGACAGCTCTTACAGAGGCCTCGTCAGTCTTCGGTGGTACTGGACCACCTACATTTCTAACTTGGAAAAATATCTCTCCTCGGCAGCCTCTCCTAGACAGGCACTTCAAGACGTCGACTATCTTCAACCATAAACGGCTGAATTTTCATATTTCTAATTTCAGCCCTTTTTCTTTTATACCATGAAACTGGTTTTTTTTCCTGACTTATCATTGCTAGGATAAAAAAAATTAAAATATAAAAAAAATATAATATCTAGATAGTGAAAAAAAATCAGCACGTCATGTCATTAAAGTTGATATAATGATTCGAACTTTAAAATCCTTTGCTGAGCTAAAATTTTAAATTAAATTATATAAAATTTATTTTTATATAACCTTATCAATCAGAATACATAAAATACGTCAGCTCAAATTATTTTATTTTATTTTATTATATAATAAAAATTAGTTTAATATTAATACGATATATATAATTAACTAACGTATTTTGTTTTCATAAACAGTTAAACCAGTCTTAATTTTTTAATTATATTTATAATCTACTGTTTCTTTAATGTACGAAAAAGAATTACAAATTAATTTAAATATAAAGCAGTATTATCAAAATCGGATTAGACCTTGACTTGATAGAGTTGCCGGTCGCCGATGTCAATGGAGGAACTTCACAAACAAGGCACTTATATGATATAAATTATTGGCACTGTATATATATATATATATACACTCTGTTCGGTAACACCATGTAATATGTTTTCATAAGATTTTTTTAATTAAAAATACATTCAAATAAATTTTTCAAAACTTTTTTAGTTTTGATACTAGCGTATTAAAACTATTTTAAAAATATAAATTTAATATTTTTTA
>Ga0325414_1002970_pt1 | contig 17504 bp, 10 predicted proteins | sample PopdelMetagenome_8_FD_206183 | JGI IMG/M metagenome (GOLD analysis project Ga0325414, IMG submission 206183) | Populus deltoides microbial communities from Bellville, Georgia, United States - Leaf-PdKOR-R3 | ecosystem: Host-associated > Plants > Phyllosphere > Phylloplane/Leaf | place: USA... | reverse complement strand
AAATGGGTTGTACAAAAAGTGCTATTGAAAATGCACAAAAAGAGGATAAATTGATGCCTTTTCAATTGTAGGAAGAAGGCAATGTCAAAATCGTAAGAGCTGTAATATTGTTGAAAGAGTAGCCAGGTTGACAAATTGATTCACAGGTGCAATTTGGTTCTCCACAGCTCTCCAATGACTTTCCTTGGCTGTGGATTATCTGGTCCTCTGTCCCGCTGCCCTGATGTAAAGTACAACCAGCCATCCCAAAAACCAGCAAGGGTAGTCTTTATTCGGAAAGGAAGCTTTCCGATCACTGACCATGTCTGCAATTCAAAATGGACAGAAATTTTCAAATGTTTGCCCATTGTAATAACCATCTGTAGAAAACTGATATAAGAAATTTGTTTAACAGTCACCGACTTCTCTTGTATTTGTTCAAAGGAAAATTATTTACCACTAACAACCAAAATCTGGATTTTAGTGAGCTGTAAGTGAGTACATAAAGAAAGATTAGCTTAAATTAGCGGAGTGGCCTTGTTGCAAGCGGGGTTGGCATTGCTCATTTTATGCGAAATGCCATTGATGACAGATGACAGCATTGCTTACAGAAACAAGGCCAACAGCACGCGTATCTGGTGAATAGCTGCTTACTTCTTTAGATTATAGAGGACATGAGGGTCGCAAAACATAACGTATGAAGATGAGTTTTGATATTTTCCAACGCACAAAAGGAGACTGCTTTTGGGAGTTTTGATATTTTCCGATGCACTAAGGAAAGAAGTGACTGCATCATCGGCTCCTAAATGAGTCGACACAGCAAGAACGACCAGCTACTGTCGACTAAAGTTAAAGTGGTCTATGACAGGTATTCTATTGACCAAACAGACAGCTGAAAATACATGATATGAACATGAAGCTTAATCCTTCTTAAGAGTGGGAAAGGTGAAGATCAGTACCAGCGAGTCCAAATGGAATTGGAACACCTCTCCAACCAGCATCATCCTTTTCGTATTTGGGTGCTTTTCTGTAGTACCTCCAGTGATGATAATTGAGTTGTTGACAATTACCCAAGCACACTCAATATGGGAGTCGGGTTTTGGCATTTCAGGTAAAGTTTTCCACTTCATTTCATCATCTAGCATATAAACGTCGCCATAAACTACCTGAAACATTGCAGAGTCTGAAAGCTATATCATATACCGCCAACAATGACAAGGAGAGAGCACAGCTCGCTAAAATCCAATATGTTCTAATCAAAACAAAATGATCAACCTGTATACCTCTTTCCTTCGAGAACACTTGAAAATAGGCGACCCAGGTTTAGCCATGAAATCACCCTCTTGACCCCCAATGACAAAAAGCCGATCATTGACCACGATACAGGCCCTGTCACCAAAGTGATATTCACGGTTAGAATACGGAAGATAATCGCCGCATTATTAGAGTTGGGTGTGAAACATTTTTGAAGGAGATGAATGATCCAGGCGAATTAACCCTCAGAACAGAATCTTGTTTCCAATTTCAAACATAAATGAAGGCAGCAAGCAGACCTATGTGGCCCTCCACGGGGAATGGGTATTTCAGTGCGCCACTCCTCCAATGCTTTTCCATTCTTTACTGCAATGCTCCAGTGATCTACTCCAGGTGTGTGGCGATTTTCCTTGCTGCCACCCATCACATGCAGTCTGCCTCTCCATAATTGAGTTGCAGGAGCATACCTGAAAACTCATGTTAATAATATTCATTTAAGGAATTGAGTACACAGCTTTGAAATACTCAGCTTTGGATAGACTGCTATCAGTTAACACACATCTCCTATTTCACAGTTGCAATTCTTTCATGTTCTCTAATGTCAATGCCAAACTATATTAGGTCCTTCTAGTACAGAAATAAATTTGATCCTTTGAGATCACAACTGTTACCTAAGCATCATAAGCTAAATTGATGTTGCTATGCATAAAGGAGTTAATCCAGACAAAGGCCTATTGCGGTACCAAACATACCGCAGCTCATTACACATACTAAAAATCAGTTAACGGAAACCAATTATCTTAAAGAAACTCCAATACAGAATCAATAACTAAAAAATGGCAAGAAAATGATGATAAATTGGCGTTTGGGAACAGGGTTACGATGGAATCATTCAACCTGCATAGATGAACATGCACATCACTTGAATTTTTGAAAGAATCTGATGATTACAAGTTATCATATTTTTCTCAGGAATGTGATGTCAACACTTGTTTTCTCTAAATAAAAAGATCAACAACTCTCAAAACATGACAAATTAGCTGCCAAGGTAGTAAACACACAACTACAGGCACATGAAAGAGGTTCAATGGTCAAAACACTAGAAATAGGAATTAGCTTGATAATGAAACGGACTTGAAATAAGCAGTTGAAAATTCTGATTCCCAGATTGGATAAGAAAGTAAGTTCAACATTCATGGATTTCCTGCTCAAGTCAAGTACCTTGGTGCCGGTAATGGAGGCAATCGGTGCCATTTCCTTGTCTCAGTGTCCAGTGAAAAACAATTAGTTATGGCTGTCCTGCATTGAGCACCATATTGTCCCGAGACAATGTACACGTATCTCCCATCTGTTGCCACTCCCAAATGTGAATTTGCCATGTCTTTCGGGGTATCAAATTTGTCACACCATGTATTATCACTGAAATTGTATACATCAACATGAGAGTGTACCTATAAGATACAAACATCCAATCAGACAAGAAATAAAACACAAAAAATAAAAATCATTGATTTTAATCACAAAAATCCATTCCACGGTTTAATACGAAAGATTTTTGAAGCATTGTTGAAAATTAATCTTCAATTGGACTCAAAGGTAAGAGAACATAATAAATCAGGCAAAGAATGAAAGATTCTCACATGGTCAAGGTTTCTATATCCAACAAATACATAAAGAAGGTTCTTGATCTGTACTGAATAACCATCAAGACGAGGCACAGGTGCTGATGGCATCTGCTCCCATTCTAATTCCGGTGCTGGTAAATCAGCAAAAGTGGCAGATAAGACTCTCCCTTCTACATTGCCATTTTTACCTTCAGAACCTTCTTTCTAAAGGAGAAAGAAAACAATGAGCGTTCAATATCAATAACAAACATCATCAAATCAAACAAGATCAATATCCCAGTTGATAACCATACACATTGGATAGAATTCAAAAGGAACAAGAAAGAAGAAGACGAAAAAGATCAATGTATTACCTGGTGGTCTTGGTTGGTGTGATTGTCACTGGCTACATTATTATCTGCAGACTTCTCAACAGCCCTGTTGAGGGATGCAATGGATTGATAAGTAAAAGAAATGGAAGAAGAAGAGGTCCCAAGAAAACGGGCAAAGAGAGCGATCCCTACAAGTGTTGCGAATGACAGTGCAAACACCAACTTCATTAAACCATATTGCTTGTTATTCTGTCCAAACCCTAACTTAGACATTTTTGTCTGAATTCAAGAAACCAAAGAAAAGCTATTTTTATAAAAGCACATTGAAATACAGAACTTCTTTAGTAATCCATCGTCCATTCGACTGATTTGTTTCGAGAAGAGTTTCGGCGCCAATGGTTTTTAGTCATAACGTGTGGTATCGTTTTCTTTCCCTTTACGTGAGTGGTATTTTTTTAATTAATTTATTTAAAAAACAAATAGGGAAAAAAAGAAGAAGTAAATAATATAGAAAAATTGATGAAAAAGAAGACATTATTTTAGACTAAAGTAATATTAAACCTAACATTAATTTATAATAAAGAATAATTTTATAATTTACCTTTTTTCATGTTACCTGGTAGACTGGTGAAGACGAAGAAAAATGAAAAATAAATAAATTCAATCTCTTTATTTTTAGCGATTTAATAACTTACACTTTTTAGTATTAAAGACCATAACTTATTCCTTTAATTGTCCATGACTTTTAATTCCTCAAAAATTATTTTTTGGCCCTAAGGTGTTGAGAAAGAAAATATGAAGATGTAAAAAAAAATAATAAAGGAGAGAGAAAATATTAATAAGATAAATTTTTGGTATCAATAAGTTCATTTTAGAAAATAAATTTTTATGAAAGTGGTTTAGAACTTTTATTTTACTAAAACACATAGATTTAAGTTCAATAAGTTTTTTTTTTAGAATATTTCAAAAATATTTTGGATTGATTTTATGGTGCTTAGGGCTTCAAAAATAGATTTATTTATTAATATTTTTAAATAAAAATAAGTTAAAATAAGGTTTTTGGATCCAAGAACCCAAAATTTGATTTTTTGACTATCAATTGTGTTCATAAATTGAATCAGATGATGATGCGTTGTTCATCTTATTTAAAAATAAATTAAGCAAATGACACATCATTCGTTCATTTAAAAAAAAAAAAGGTTATGCACACAAGCTTGACATTGTAATCTCAGGAATGCCAAAGCTGCTCCTTTTAGGCCAGGTATGTGGCCTAATCATCCTAGACCCAACACTTGCCTCATTTAATATTACCCTTCAAAATTTCCCTTTTTTTTTTTTTTGAATAAGATTAACTATGAAAAAGTAATTAAAATGATATTTAAAATGTTATTCAATTTTGTCATAGTTTTTTAATAAGATCATAATTTATTTACAATGGTATTAACAATTAGATTTTGAATTATTATATATAAAACTAATAAGCAAAATTTATAAAACAATATGCTCATCAATATTAATTGATAATAAAACATCTATTTTATTATTCTTTATCATAAACTTCTCACATTATTTTTTAAGAGTATTTATTCTTTTTATTTTATTACAAATTATCGGGTCATGTTTTTTTTATTTTTTATTGAATATTATTTTTTAGATCATGATAAGTTTTTGTTTAAAAAGAAATGATTCTTATAAAAAATATATATTCTCCTTTAAAAAAAAAATGAACAAGAAAAGATAGTTTTAATTGAAAAGATACATTTTCTTATACGATCAAAGAAAGATAAGATTTGGATTTTGATGTAAAATCTTCTACTGTCCAGTTTTATGCTATTAAGCGTAAATCTAAATCAACCTGTTTGGTTAAATTGAAATTTCATCAGAAGATTACATATATGTTTTTCTATGTTGTGGTACACTTTCAAGTCAATTAAAGTTCAGGAAGACCTTGCAATATAAGTCAGAACAGGTTATATGAATTTTGTTATTCACTTCCTGTTAACTTGTGGACTTTATATTTTTCAAGGATCCTTTTCCAATAAAGATGTGACAACTTATTTTGAAAATTTTCTAGTTGTACAAGGATTTTTAATGGGTTGTGACATAATTTTTAAGTGCGATGAGTATTCATTAATGTTTCAAAATTATTTTCTTACAAGAATTCCTTATTCATCCAGCTATATAAGGAAATAAGGATTGGTGGTATTTAATGACAGATTGATTATATTATTTCAAGAAGTTTCCTAATCCTACAAGGAAGGTTAAAGGAAGGCAACAAGATTTTTTATATTTTGAGATGATTTTTTAAAGTTACAATTAATTATCCTAGACAAACAAGAAAACTAAAAGGAAGGCAACTTCTTAGACATCTAAAGGTAGCAACAAAGATCCTAGTGTTTTAAGGATGAAATTTCGTTCATGACATTTGTCATAACTCAATTCTGGGATATTCCCCAAAAATTCATTTATTTATTTGCTGGCAACGTGGAGAAAGCAGGCCGGGAAATCAAGCTGCAATTTTTGGAGAAGATTCAAGGATAATTGTACCCCATTATGCCAAAAAAATGGAGAAAAAATGCAAATTCAAGGTCAAATTAAATTATTATTGGATGAATTTGCATAAAAATTAAGTTCAATGACATAATTAAATTTTTAATAGGCCAATTTGATTTAATCATGAGCCAAATTAAATTTTAATTATGTTTAAGAATTAATTTGGGTCCAATTGAAGGATTTAATTAAGTGCAAGCACTTAATTATACTTTAAATGGGTCAAATTAATTTTATTTGGGGCTTAATTGGTGAAAAATTAAGTTTGGGGGCCTAATTTGAGCTTAATTGAGAAGATTGGAATTTTAAGAGACTAAATTTAATTTTTACCTAGTTATTTGATTGAATTTAGGGGTCAAATTGCAAGAAAATTAAAGTTTTGAGGTCAATTAGGGGTTAAATTGAAGAAATCCGAGACTAGAGACCAATTTGCAAAAGGCGCCGAACTATAGGGGCCTAATTGACAAAAACTGGGGACTAAATTGAAGAAATTAAAAGTTTAATGGTTAATTAGGGGTTAAATTGTAAAAATCCGAGACCAGGGATTAATCTGCAAAAGGCGCGTAAATCCAGGGCTCCACTTGAAATTCGGCAAGGGTGTAATTGCATTAAATCAAAAGTTTAGGTCAATTAGGGGTACAATTGCATAAATGTGAAAGTTGGAGGACTGCTTTGAACTTCAGAGAATCCCTATTTAAAACCTAAAACGGTGCCGTTTTGAGTTAAAAAAAAAGTCGTCTGGTCACTATTCATTATCTTCCTTATTTTTCTAGAAAATCTGGTCGAGTCACCTCCTTTGCAGATGCATTTAATGCACTTAACGTCCACCAAATTTGCCAAACCGTGCACAAAACTGATCACCAGACATCCCTCTACGTCTGGGTATAGTCGTCACCGGCTCACTGGCACATAAACGAACGTGGCACCACTCCAAAGAGGCCACCTTAGGCAGCCTGCAGCTGCAAATTGACAGTGCACTATGCCTACTTTGAGCCAATGGTTGGGATCCTTTCCAATTGAATTAAAGGCTGGAATTTGTTCCCTTGTGAAGACAAGATTACCCTCTTCCACCCCTATAAATAGGAGCAGATTTCACATTCCGAGGGAGAAGAAAATCGAACTCAAAGTTGGCCGAAAACCAGCATTCCCTGCCCCTTTTTCCAACAACCTATCTCTTCTCTGCCTTCTCTCTCCACTGTTGCTTTCAGCCACCACCATCTTCATCACCCGTCTTTTCTCCATCATCCCCACCTCCAGTAGCCATCAAACCATCTCACGTGGTGGTTGCACCACTTCTCTCTCTCTCTCTCTCTCTCTCTCTCTCTCTCTCCTCTGTAAAAATCTTCTCCTTTGCTACTGTGACCTCGACAGCAGCGGCAACAGCAGAAGCAGCGGCCACCACCTTTCCTAGAAGCTCTTTTCCTTCCCAAAGACAGCCAGGGTAGCAGCTCTCTCCTCAGCCACTCCGACAGCTCCAATCGCGAGCTTCCATTCTCCTTTGCAGGCCTCTGTTTTCTTCCACTTCCAGCGGTGACCAGAGCCAGCCACCAGCCTCCCCACCACAGCCACACCGCGCACCACCGGTCAGGACGCCAGCTCCCTCAACGCTAAGTAAGCCTCCCTCTTCCCTTCTTCTTCTTCCTCCCTTCTCTGTTATTGCTGCACGTGAACAGTGCAACGTGAATTATAATTCACGTTGCACTGTTTCGTGTAACTTAGTCACTGGGCTGCCAATGACTAAGTTGCTTTTGGGCTGGACCTGTTCTAGCCCAGCCCAGTTGGCTAGGCTGGTTCCAGCTCGTCCCCAAAATAAAAAACAATATGTTAGGCCGAGTTCGGCCCAACCTTTTTGGGCCAATGTCAGCCCACCTGTTTTTGGGTCTGTGTTTGGCCTAGCCCACATATTTAAATAATATTTAATTAATTATTACATATAATAACAAATAAAAAAAATGATAAAAAAAATAAAAAAATTTCAAAAATCCTTTCAAAAAAAAATTGTGATTTTCTCAAATATTTTTCTACCAATTTTGCATAATATTGGGTTGTATATTTACACTGTAAAATACAAATCCGGTATTAAAATACCCGGTTTTCTTCGAAAGTTTTCATATAAAAAAAGGCTCTTTTTCAAAAAAATAAAAAATGTATTTTGTTGCATACGGCCAAATCCTAAATTTTTTCAAAGCATATTTTTTTCATGAAAAAAATGTATCTTTTTTTTCACGTTTAAAAATCAAAAATGGATATCGTAACCAGTTTATAATTATCCTTTAGAATTTGGCCAACATGTTAAAAATCTTTTTCAACCTTTTTTTTAGGGGTCTAAATGTAGACTTTAATATTTATGGAGTGTAAAATTACACGATAAAGTACACCCTCAAGTATTAAAGATATAAGGTGTAAATAAATGCAATGCTAAAATTCAGACTTTAGAACGGTTAGGATTTAACCCGATAAGGTAGAGACTCCCTCATGAAGGGAGATCTACCTTGAACCTTAGAAAAGACCAACGAATAGAAACTCGACCTAGAAAAACAATCAAACAACAATGCAACTTACTTTAGGTAGGGTGCACTGGGGGTGATGCGTCTTCCCCTTGCACAACCAGTCCCTTACTCAGACTCTCGCAGACCATAAGTTCCTAGTGACCATAATACTAGGTGGCGACTCCTAAAAATTAATCATAATTTTATGATTAAATCCAAAAACCCTTCCCAAAACACAACACCCTTCATCAGGAGGCACGACAGAGAGTCTCCGCCGTCGCCAGACAACGTCGCGCCCCCCGCGACAACATTATTTAAACTAGAAAATTTATCTATCTTAGATTATTTTGTTTAATTAGGTGCAACAACTTTAGTTTATGTGGCATGTTTGTTATTTTTATTATTTTTTTCATGTTTGGGCTTAATTAATACTTGGTTTTCAGCTAAGATCCAAGGCTTGTATAGTCAGTATTCTAGGCTTATCAATATATGTTTTGGGTAAATTTTATAAGTGAACCAATTTAGTCCATATAGATAGATTCATTAGGGTTATTTTCTAAGAGTATTTAAACTCTTTGTAAGTCTAAAATTTAGCTTGTGCGTGAAAGTGATTCTTGCGTTCTTTGTTTCTTGAAAAAATTAAACCAACTTATCGAAGATTAACTAGCTTCGTGATATCATTCGATTTAATTCCAATAGTGCTGGTGCTTTGAGACATGTTTTCATTATGTCACACTACTATCAGACCTCTTTCGGCTTTCCGAGATCATATTTTATTCTTGATTGTGGGTTGCGTGACCGCATAATCACAAGGTTCACATCATTTTCCATTCCTTAATTCATATGATTGAGATTTTTATAAATATTTATTTTAATGGTCTTTAGTTTTTAATTTAAAAACATGCTGATAATAATAATAAAAAAAGATATGCTTTTGTAAAAATAAAAACAATGCCTTGAAAAAATTGAAAATATATCTAATAATACACACGCACACACACACACACAAAATTTTATAAGAAATATCTATTTGCATTATAATAGGAATAAATAAAAATTAATTTTAAAAACTACCATGGAAAAAAAACTTTTAATTTACTAAAAAAATATAAATGCTGAAAACAAAAAACTGTAATATCATAGGAAGAGGAGTTATTTAGTTGATAAATTAAAAGTTTTTGAATCACACCGACGATGTAGTAATAAATTAGTTTATCTATTTTGCATGAAGAAAGATCTAACCTAATGCACTAGATCCTATAAGAACTCTGAATTTAAATGTGTTTGGGCTAGAGCAATACTAATATAGGTGACATTTTAGGAATCATTCTGCACCCCAATCCACATGCAAGTATGCGATCGCTAGTGGACCTCAAGTTAATGGGCTCTCTAGTCGCTCAACCATGGGTGGCGTCCATGAGTGTGTCGGCAACATAAAAAAAAGAAAAAAAAATACTATATTAAATTAATAAGAGTAACTTTGAGGCAAGAGAGACTTGCTTATTTAGTCACTGATGAATAACAATTTATTTTTCTTCTTTAGAGAGCATAGATGTAACGAAGGATATATATGACATGTACCTATTTAATATTTGACTACTTAATTAGTAATATTGATGCATGCGGAAGATCGAAAGACAATAAAAAATTATGAAATCAATATAATTGATAAGTGAAAAATATTGTAAACACAAACTTTAAATTTACAGTCTTATTATATGAAAATAAAATCTAATCAAGTTTGTTTTTTAAAAAGGTTTACAATGCATTTAAATAGATCAGAAAAATGACATATACTTGGTAATTAAATCATAATCCTAAAACATAAAAAAATATATAAAATAACTCAAGAAATCTGAAAAACAATCAAGGAAAATTGGCATCCTCATGTTCTCAAAGAAGTTTTAACAGCAATACAAGTTGCTCACTCTAAGAGCCATCTGGATTAGTTCTGATGAAACTTTGACCTGAATTTGAAAATGCTCGAGCTGGGCTAACCAATCACCAACATGTCCTATCTTGCATGAAGAACAACATCCCACCTCATAACTTGGCCTTACTTAAGATAATGATGGTTTTGAGATTATTAATATGGCCTATGCTATGATGATGATGATGATGATGATATAGTTGTAAGAAAATTAGGTATATTGTAAAATATTGTAGTAGGAAAGTTTGTAATTATTGCAAGAATGAAGGTCATATTATTAAAGATTGTCCTATTTGCCCTTAGAATCGTTCTGCTTCTACTTTTCATGCTGGTGTTCAGTCTATTTTTTTATGCCTACATCATCTACACAACCTATTCTTTCAGGTTTCTTTTCCAATAGTATTCCTAATCAGGTTCATCATATAATTTTTTTTGCCATTTTTACTATTGGTCGCCAAGGTAAGAAACATCTTACTTCTTCTTAGTTAATTGATTTTGCAGCTTCCAATCACATGATTGGTAGTTCGATTTCTTTACATGATGTTAATAAATATAATGATAAGCAACATATTCAAATCACCAATGGTAGTACTCTTCCTATTACAACGATTGGCAACTTGAGATCTTTCTTTACTAATATCTTTGTGTCTTCTAATTTATCTGTTAATTTCATTTTAGTTGGATAATTAGTAGAAGAAAATTATTATTTTCATTTTGATCTTTTTGGTTGTTGTGTGTAGGATCAAGTATTAGGACAAGAGATAGCAAGGGGGCCTAAAGTAGGACTTTTTTTCCTCTTCAATCTTTTTCCGTTTCTCGTTCAATTTCTATTAGTTATTCTACCATTCTTAATAAAATAACCAATTTTAGCATAATAAATTGGGTCATCCTAACTTTATAATTCTAACACATCTTATAAAACATGTTTATTTGAATAATACCAGTGAGTTTTCTTCGTTGTCATTTGATTGTGCTTTTTATAAACTTGGTGAAAACAAGTCTTTACCCTTTCCTTTGCAAGGTAGTCGTGCTTCTACATGTTTTCAAATTATTCATTCTGATATTTTGGGTATGAGTCATGTTCTTTCTCATACTCAATACATGTATTTTATGATATTTATTTTCTCATATTTAATACAAGTATTTTGTGATATTTATTGATGAATACAATTATTTCACATGGGTCTATTTTCTTCATTCTAAATCCGATGTGTTATTAACCTTCTAAACTTTTATTTTCTAAATAGAAACCTAATTTTTTTTATATGTATTAAGATCTTATGCTCAGATTCTAGGGGAGATTACATGTCTTATGTTTTTCAATATTTTCTCTAATAAAAGGGTATTTTTTCTTAGCGTTTATATCCTTACATTCCTTAATAGGATGGTGTAGCCACGTGTAAGAATCATAATCTTTTAGATGTTCATACATTGATACTTGAATCTTTAGTTCCTTCTAGATTTTAGGTAGAAGGTTTATTTGCAGTTGTATTTTTTATTAATCATTCCCTACTCCTATTTTGCATCTTAATTCTCTATATTCTTTTTTATTTGGTGTTTCTCCATATTATAATTTTCTTGAATCTTTAGTTCCTTCTAGATTTTAGGTAAAAGGCTTATTTGCAACTGTATATTTGATTAATCATTCCCCTTCTCCTATTTTGCATCTTAATTCTCTATATTCTTTTTTATTTGGTGTTTCTCCTTTATAATTCTCTGCATGTTTTTGTGTGTGTTTATTTTGTTCATTTACATCTTATTAAACATCATAAACTTGTTGCTTAATCTGTTTAATTTGCTTTTCTAAGTTGTAGTGACTCCTATAAAAGATTTGTGTGCTATGATGCAAATGCTAAGTTTTGTATTTTTTGGAATGTGATTTTTTTTAAAATGAATATTTCATTCAGTCTTATCCTAATTCTATGTCTTTCTCTATTTCACTTCCTTCTTTTGATGATGTGTTTAGTACTCCTTCTCAGTGTAAGCAAGGTATTGTGTATCAGAGATGCCACTCATTACCTCTTCCTTCTTCTAAATCATTGTATGATCCTATTGTACACGCGTCTTACTAGTCTACTAGGGTTTCCCAACCTTTAGATTGGTATGGTTTTTCTTCTTCTGCTCTTCAAACTACTATTGATAATACTTCTATGCCTAAGTCTTATTCTTAGGCTTCTACTCAAGAGTGTGGTGTGAAGCCATGCAGAATGAACTTCAGACTCTTCAAGACATCACCTTTTATCTTATTAGAGTTAAGCTCATTGGGTGTAAATAGATATACATCATCAAGATATGTGATGATGGTCTATCGAGCGACACAAAACTTGTTTAGTGGGACTTGAGAATTGGTAGGAGTATAGGCTTGAGAAAATGATTATTGTCTGCAGTGTTATGGCCATTATTGTTTCTAAACGATGGTCATTTTGTTAGATGGATGTGAAGGATGGATTTCTACATGGTGACCTAAAGGAAGAAATCTTTATCTCATTCTTCTGATTTGTTTCTTTCTTTCTCTGTTAAGGTTTATCACTTAAAGCGGTCTCTATATGGTTTGAAGCAAGCACCACGAGCATGGTTTGATAAGTTTCATATATATTCAAGCACCCTTGGGATTGTCATACTTCTTGTGTATGTCGATGATACCGTGATTACTGGATCTAGCCTTCAATTAACTGACCAACTCTAACAACGCCTTAAATATTCCTTTCTTATGACAGATCTTGGTCCCCTACAATATATTCTTAGACTTCATGTTCAATATTTTCTAAATGACACGTTTTTACATGAACATAAGTACACCCGAGAACTTTTTTCATAGCTAGCCTTCAAGATGGTAATTCAGTTCTTACTTCTTTGGAGGTAAATTTAAAGTTGTTAAGACGTATGATGATCCCTTCTCGGATCCTTCAATGTATCGATAACTAGTGGGCAATTTGAATATTTGACCATTACTCAACTTGATATATCATTTATTGTTCAACAAGTGAGTTGGTTTCTGCAGGCTTCGTGTCAAATATATTTGGCTATTGTCTGTCATTTTCTTCGATATCTCAAAGGGATATCTAGTCGTGGCTTGTTCTTCCTTTCCAGGAAGTCTTTTGTATTTGGTAGGCTTTAGTGATCGTAACTGCGCTGGTTATGTGGATACTTGTCATTTTATTGTGGGTTGATGTATGTTTCTTGGTGATGCTGTCATTTCTTGGAAGAGTAAGAAGCAGGCTCGTGTCTCAAAATCATCCACTGAGTTTGAATATAGGGCTATGTCGTGTGCTTGTTCTAAAATTGTATGTCTTTGTGGGTTGTTGGCGAATTTAATGTTCCGTAGCTTACTCATATTCCCCTTCATACTGATAATACCAGTGTTATTTAGATTAATGTGAATCCTGTTTTTCATAAGTCTGTTTTTCATACCCACGAATCCACCAAACATATTAAAATGGATTGTTATTCCATCTGTGAAGCCTTAGTTTGTCAGGATATTATGTTCCATATATTTCTACTAAACACCAAACCATTATTGTTTTCACCAAGGCTCTCTCTTGTTTTCAGTATGATTTTCTATTTAATAAATTGATGCTTCTAGATCACTCAACATCAATGAGGGGAGATGTTAGCAAAATTGATAGGTTGTTATGTGTTACTTTATTTAGTCCAGCTATATATGTAGAAATATATATTGTATCTAGACATAAAATTGATAGGCTTTACTTTTTATCTTGTATAGTAATACTATTAATGGTTGATTTTCAGTCGAGTAAGGAGCTACAGTTTTAATATATAAAAAAGGCAACTCTCACGATAGAGAGATTCAGACCAAAAACCTTGTTGGCATATAGAACATTTCTGGGTTCAAGGATCTCGTTTGCTGCCTAGATTACTAAAAGCTGGCTGGTGTTCTTCTCGTGGATAAAAAAGGTTTACGGTCATCATGAATACCAAATTCATGCACTTTTTTTTGTTGTTCAAGTCCTGTTTTTTATTTATGTTGGTCCTTTATGCTCCCTTATGTTTAATGTATTAAATCTGTAATTTTCCTGGACCATTTTCTCTTTGGTCTATGTAGCTCTTTAATCCAAGTTAATAAAATTGAAATCACATTCAAATAAATAAATTAAAAAAAAAAAACATTCGTGGACATTGCCCCATCAAGAAACATGCAACAGAACATATGCATCTTGCCTCTCGGGTGGGTCGTCCTAGCCCGTATTTGTATTTCAGATGCTTGAATACGGTCGTCTTTCTTTTCATTGGGAATATTTTTCCATCATAATAACTTCTTTCCATATAAAAACTATTGTAACACAGGATGGAATTCGTTTCAGACAGCAATCTCCACCTCAAATTAGCTGCAGACGAGATAGATTGTGTTGCCTCAGCTTTGCGTTAGCTGGATCATGAAGAGCGTGTTCGAGAATTCAAAATAGCTTCTAATCATATAAATACACAAACTTCAATCCAAATAATAAACATATAAATACGCAAACAAGTAGCACGCATTGTTGTCTTAACTTTACCATTTAGCACTCATAGTAGAGTTCAGGAGAGAGGCGTGGGGTGATCTGAATTTCCAAAGGAGTCGCCTTAGGCAAGGTTATAGCTACACCCTCAGTCATGTCCACTGATTCACCCGTTGGTGTTTTCATGTCAAAACCCTGAAGCAATCTGGCAAACGTCAAATGGAGCACTTGCAATGCAAATGTGATACCAGGACAAGATCGTCTCCCCGAGCCAAATGGAATCAACTCAAAATGGTGACCTAAAACATCTACATTTGCGTGATCAGTGAGAAATCTTTCTGGCATATATTCATCAGGATTAGACCACAAATTTGGGTCCCGATGCAGCTTCCATAAATTTGCAAACAAACGAGTGCCCTTTGGTATGTGATATCCGGCAACACAAAAATCTTTTGTTGCCTCATGTGGGACTGACAAAGGACCTGGTGGGTACAAGCGCAATGTCTCTTTGATAATGGCCTGGATGTACACTAAGTTCCCAATATCAGAGTCCTCTGCCCATCTTTCCCTGCCAACTTTGAGGTCTAGCTCTTCTTGGGCAAGCTGCAATGACCGTCTATTGTTCAACAAATTGGATAAGATCCATGTCAGGGTGATGGATGTCGTATCGGCACCTGCTATGATAAGAGTCTACACCATAGAATTAAAGCATCGTGAGAATCAGGCCTTTTCTGACAAATAGAAGAGTTGCAATTCGCAGCTAGATTTAACCTGCTCATGTAGAAATAACACTATCCTGGTCCTGGACACACGCAATGGAATTTACCAATATCAGAACCAAGTAAAATTTACTACATCACAATTGAAGGATAATTTTAGCGGGGCAAGAATTGTTAATCTAAACCCAAACTCAGTTCAATGGTTTCGCACGAAGCAACTACATGTACTTATGGGCCTGTAATTCGAAGAAATCATGCTATGAGTTTGCTAGCAAAAAAAAAAAGAAGCAACTTGTAGCTATATGCTAAATGCCAGCATATATTAGAGACCATACCATTGCTGTTGCCTTGATAATTGTTTCGCGAGAATAGCCAAACATGGAATCATCCAGTAGGGATAGCATCACATCTATGAAGTCGTCGTCCTCCATTTTGTTAGTGTTCTCAGTACTCTCGAGCCTCTTCAATTTATGTTCTTGAATCCAACTTTCCATAAGGGAATCCAGTTCCCTCGAAAGACGCTTCATAGTTTTCACGGATCCAAGAAAGTTATTCATCCATCCAAGAAATGGAATTACATCCGAAGGGACAAAGACACCGGAAATATACATGAACTCCTTCATGAGTTTTCCAATACGTTTTCCTTCATCTTCTTTTTCAGCTTCTGTACTACTGAAGTATCTCTTTCCTGCAATCATTCTTGTGATCATATTTATTGTCATTCGCTCAAAACATTCACTAATGACTATCTTGGTCGAGCCTTGCTTATTGCTCTTGCTGAGCAAGTACAAGTCATTGATCAAGGTATTCACCTCTGAGACCTGAACATGCCTCAAAGACTTGAGCCTATGGCTGGAAAGGAGTTGAATCGTAACTATCTTACGCATTTCACGCCAAAAAGGACCCGAATTATTGAAACCAAATGCTGCATAATTGTAGCTTAGGTGCTCCCCGTGACTTGATCTTGGCCTGGATGATAAAATCCTATCATGTGTTGTGAAGCACTCCTTAATTGCCTCAAGATTGCTAACCACAACTGTAGGGTGCTTTCCCAGCCGAATTGTGAAGATGGGACCATATTTATCTGCCATGGCAGCCAATGTTCGAGCAAGCGTCTTTTGTGCCCCTAATAGATGGAGATGGCCTATAAGTGGCAACGCACCAGATGGTTCCGGTGGCTGCAAACCCTTTTTAGTTTTGCGCCTACTCTCTCTCACTCTGCGTAAAGTGTACCACAGAACTAATGCTAAAACCGTTGAAACCGCTAATAGATGAAAAGAGAAATCCATGAAAACCAGCAGAGTGTTGGAGTTTAAGGGTTATAATTTGTCTGGTTATATCACCATTTCATCTCCCCTTCAAATTAGAAATAAAAGAAGGAAAAAGACTAGTAAGACTAATCGATAGCCAGCCACTTTGACGAAAAAACAAAGTAAACCTTGCAAGTTCAGTTTGATTGGACGTTATCAAGACTTTTGAGTCCTCCTCCTGTGGAATTCATTGGTCCATTAGTCGATTTAGGTTGCAGTCATTGTCATGACTTTACCTTCTTCTTGGTTGATATTTTTGCACTCACCTTCTTCTTTTCCATGGGGCTATTATTTTTCTCTGGTTAAAAATTTTGATGCACAACATTTCACCATCGTCTCATGTTTTCTGGCTTACTTCTTGGGTCATGTCTGCATTTTCTAGTTCTTAGTTTGAACCACAGCATAAATTGCAGTTGCTGTAACTTTTAAGCTTGAAGGAGCTGGAAGAGCACCATCCATTCATTCAAGAACTTCGTTTTTGGTTGTAGAGAATTTCAGTGGAGGATAAATGTTGCTGATGCCTTTGACATTAAAATAAAATATCTCAATCACTTTTAAGAATAAACAAAATAAAACCCACCTAGATGATAGCTATTATTAGTTAATTAAATTGAAATTCGCTATGAATCATATTTTTTAAAAATATAAAAAATATCAAGATTACATGATTTTTTTTTGACAATATTATTAAATCTGATAAATTGAATGATTAATAATTATGTGGTTTGGATTAAAAAAAATAAAATAAAAAAACTATGACCTAGAATGCAGGACAAATCTACTTGTTATCACGAACACTCCTCACTCAGACCATGTTGGAAACCCTAGGACAATAGCCTCACTGTCCAAGGAATTGATATGAGGTCTTACTAGTGTTATA
>Ga0325414_1002967_pt1 | contig 17512 bp, 13 predicted proteins | sample PopdelMetagenome_8_FD_206183 | JGI IMG/M metagenome (GOLD analysis project Ga0325414, IMG submission 206183) | Populus deltoides microbial communities from Bellville, Georgia, United States - Leaf-PdKOR-R3 | ecosystem: Host-associated > Plants > Phyllosphere > Phylloplane/Leaf | place: USA... | reverse complement strand
TTTAACATAGAGTACACCCACACTAGATTGATTAATTTCTATTGATTAAAACGGACAAATAACGTAAGCAGTGGCCTATAGTGGAATGGAATTCCACTAATTAAGATGCCAAAAACGAATCCCCATGTCTATCCAACTTTGTATGTCTCTCTGGGTATTCCTATAAATACATGCCATTCTACAGCCCTAGCAATCTCAAAACCATCTTACTACATAATTAAGACAATTCACTCTCTTAATATAACTTCATTAATTTCATGGCTTCCTTGGCATTTTCAGCCAAAATTGGTCGCTGCATTTCACCATCAAATGCAATGGTTTCTGATCAGTATGAGAGCAAAAGAGAAGGGCTTTCCTTTGGTAAGGGTATTTTCGCAAGAAAACGTGACCCTCGAGACTCAGTGGTCACTAAAGTTGCAACCCAAGCACCAACCGTGATTCCATCACTAGAGAAGGAACTTGCTGGTGACAGGAATCATGTTGCATGGACTAGTGTCCAGCAAGAGAGATGGGAAGGAGAGCTTGTAGTTGAAGGAGAAATTCCTTTATGGCTGGTATGTAAAATCTTTCAATTACCTGTACGGCTATCACAGACATTATATATATATATATATATATATATATATATGACTAGCAAGGAAATTCCTTTGGCAAGGATTTATTTTCTCATCATCAACACATTTTCATACACAGAAAGATATATAGCAGCTTACCATCAAGATTTTCATTTGTTAATCCTCTCTTCTTATGTTCTTACGTTACGCTACATGACATGAAAACCTCGTGCATTTGTCAGGTTGAGATTAATCCGTTATTTTTTCAGCATATAAAATGAGCTACAAATAGCTTTATCATGTAACTGGTCCGAGATATGGGAGGAAAGAATCCATATTTTATTAATTTTACAATAATCCTTTTATTTATACTAAATGACTGATCGTGGGGCTCAAATCATTCCTTGTCCTACATTCAGATGTAAGATCTAGCTAGTGCGCATCCATATATATAAAGATTTTCCAAACTTTGTAAATCAAGTAAATATCATACCATCATACAACATACAATATACACTACCATTATATAGAATTAAAACAAAACGTACCTCCTGAGTCCTGACCTTAAACGGAAGAGTTAAATTTACATCCTTGTTTTAATTAGTGTTGGTTAATCTCCTGAATTTGATTTCATGCAGAATGGAACGTATCTTAGAAATGGTCCAGGCCTGTGGCACATAGGAAGCTACAACTTCCGGCACCTTTTCGATGGCTATGCCACATTAGTCAGACTCCATTTCGAAAATGGTCAATTAATCGCTGGCCACCGCCAAATCGAATCGGAGGCTTACAAGGCTGCAAAGAACAACAACAAACTATGTTACCGTGAATTCTCTGAGGTTCCAAAGTTTGATAATTTCCTCGCCTACATAGGAGAACTAGCTAACCTCTTCTCCGGGGCATCATTGACTGATAACGCCAACACTGGCGTTGTCAAGCTCGGCGATGGACGTGTTGTTTGCTTAACAGAAACACAAAAAGGGTCAATAATTGTTGATCCAAACACATTGGACACATTAGGAAAATTTGAATATAGTGATTCACTAGGGGGTCTAATACATTCGGCGCATCCAATTGTGACAGACACTGAGTTCTTAACTTTGTTGCCTGATTTGTTGAAGCCTGGATACTTAGTGGTGAGGATGGAACCTGGAAGTAACGAGAGGAAAGTAATCGGACGGGTGGATTGTCGTGGAGGGCCTGCTCCCGGATGGGTCCACTCGTTTCCGGTTACTGAACATTATGTGATAGTGCCAGAAATGCCATTGAGATATTGTGCACAAAATCTACTAAAAGCTGAGCCCACACCATTGTACAAGTTTGAGTGGCACCCGGATTCCAAAGGGTTCATGCATGTTATGTGTAAAGCTAGTGGCAATATAGTAAGTCCACTCTCTCCTCTCTTACATCATCATCATTATTAATTATGATCAGGACCATTAATGGTCATATGATTAATCATATTGCAAGTTAATTTATGGGTAGATTTGATTTTATATGGTATTATTTTTTGGGATTTTTGAAGGTGGCAAGTGTGGAAGTGCCTCTATTTGTAACCTTCCATTTCATCAATGCTTATGAAGAGAAAGATGAAGATGGGAGGGTGACTGCCATCATTGCCGATTGCTGTGAGCATAATGCGGACACGACTATTTTGGAGAGGCTTAGGCTACAAAATCTTCGGGCTTTTATGGGTGAAGATGTCTTGCCAGATGCTAGGTACGTAATTGGTTAATTAATTATTCAATCTCCCTTTTATCGTTAATTTATTCTTTGTCAATGATGTTATGCTTATTGTAAACAAAGACATGCATATGTTTGTCAAAAACTATTCTATCATCATTTAGTTAATTTGTCCTCTTTATGTAGTTGCTCCACAGTTAATTATTATACTTAATTTTTTTTAATTTCTTCAGTTCGGATAATGAGCTCATGCATGACGTTGAGCTGAAACTATATATATAAATAAATTTGCTTTCTCTAACAAAGAAAATGTTGTTTTGATGCCATGATATAGAGTAACAACTAGCTAGATGCATGGGAGAGATTAATAATTTAGTGGTGCACGTATATGTACGTAGGGTCGGGAGGTTCACAATTCCTTTGGATGGGAGCCCATATGGAAAATTGGAGGCAGCATTGGACCCAGAAGAGCATGGGAAAGGAATGGACATGTGCAGCTTTAACCCTGCGTATTTGGGCAAAAAATATAGATATGCTTATGCTTGTGGAGCACAACGCCCTTGTAACTTCCCCAACACCCTCACTAAGGTAAAAGTCACGACTACCAAAATTACTTCCTATCCATATATATTGCCTTTGACTTTCAATTTCTTGCAATTGGTTTTTTAATTTTAATAAAAAAATGGTATACAATTTCATGCAAATGGTTTAATATTGCTTAACTTCTTCGAAGGTTGATTTTAATGTTGTTTTTGGTAAATACCAACGTAGATTGATTTGTTCGAGAAGAAGGCAAAGAATTGGTACGAAGAGGGTGCTGTGCCCTCGGAGCCATTTTTTGTGGCTCGCCCAGGTGCTACAGAAGAGGATGATGGTGAGTAAATGCTATCACATTTTCTTGTTTACCAAACATTTTAACTACTATGAATAAGTACTAATCCTCAAAAACAAATTCGAAATATGAGATCCACTTGGCTCAAAAGGGCAGTTCTATACATATATTGAGGTTTGTCTATTCCTTTGCCATTGAAAACCTTTAAAAAACCTAACTGAAACACTTGTTTTCTTTTTTACATATTATCAGAAATATACATGGATATTGTACATGGAATTTGACTCATCCAAAGACTATTTCTTAAACGAGCTACATGCTTTCCCCCCCTATAACGCTAATTATATCAAAGAAGAAAAAATCCAATCAACAAAATTCAATTAGAGTATCATTTCTGGATATTGCCTTTTGATTTGAATCTTGCTAACGTAACAAATACCTCAAATATTGAATAAAAAATAAAGTTTAGCCAGTGACTTCATGACTAAATCTTCTTTTTAATTATTAATTATATGAAAATGGTCGCAGGTGTGCTGATCTCCATGATCAGTGAGAAAAATGGAGATGGTTACGCACTGTTACTTGACGGATCCACATTTGAAGAGATTGCAAGAGCAAAGTTCCCTTACGGTCTACCTTATGGATTGCATGGATGCTGGGTGCCAAAGAAGTAAAATCATTGATCAATTGGAGTTGTGAGATTTAGCTATCATACCTCTTGAATTGATCACCAGTTCACCGCTGCTTAGGAGTTGCACCAGCAGAATGTTAATATATACAAGATTAAAGGACTACTACCCAATGATCAAATATCGCTGGAGTATGTTGCTGATGGTGATAGTTTGTATATGGCCTTTGTCTTGAGGAGTTGCAGTCATATGTTGTTGATGGCTTCTCGATATCTTATAAATCAAATGTATCTTGATTTGGTCTGTGTAATTAAAATTACAATCTAGGTTGTTTCCTACTGACCAGCTTATAAAATGATTTCTACATACTGACCAGCTTATAAGAAGGAAAATTCAGAATGGAAACAGCTCCTTAACTTAAAATGAACAAGAACCAGAAAGGGAAAGAGCATAAAATCACTTCTAAATGGAAGAGCATGACCAATTAGGCAGATAAAAGAAGAGAAGGAAATGGTTTTTGCTTAAGAGGTGAAGATCTGTTCAGATCCAATGACAGGAATTTATAAGTTCCAAGGATTCAGCACTAAGAATGCCGAGACCATGCAGGGAATTGTTTCTCTGGGGGTGTTGGCAGCCAAGATTTTGGTTGAGGATATATCTAATGAGTATCGCAGAAAGAGATAAAGTGAAGTAGATGTGGCTCGTACCAGGATAGAAACTTACATCAGATCATCACTACGCACTGCTTTTGCTCAAGTAAGTCTTTGAAACCTATTCGATAGACATGAGACATGAGACATGAGAGCCATAATTCTCAATGACCTTGCTCTCATTTATAGTATGAGGGCACTTGCTATCTCTACACTGAATGAACCTTTAGGAATGGGATTCAGAATGCAGTGCTGAAGTGTTGTGTACTTGGTCAGCACCTTATAATAGTTAGAGAGAGCTTATGAAGGATTAAGGAACTTGTTACATCGCTTTTCTTTGAAGATCTGCTCTTCTTTTTTTATTTCTTTTTCTTTCTCCAATGCTTGATCAATATCTTAATGTGTGTGACTACTTAGCATAAAGAATGGAATAAAGGCTTCCTTTTCCTTAAAAATAAATAAATAAAATTCAAATGTCTGCTATATATCTTTATATAAATTTCAAAAAAGATTTCTTTTGGTGGCTTTATATTTTCCATTTATTTCAAGATGAGCATATGCAATATATCTTTATATTGGCTATTCAAATTGGGTTAAGATAGCTGTCAAGAGGTCAACTTAGTGCTGATGAGCATAGTTTAAGCTCAAATTAAGTGTGATCTCATAAACAAAAGCTAGCCTCCAAGTAAATTTTTTATTTTCATGAGCTGCTTCCATGAACACTGTAATTGCATTGAGAGAGATGGAGAGATGCATCTATGTTTATATCAGTTCTCTTGTCTGGCTAGATGACTGTTTTATTTGGCATAAAATTAGAGAATGGAGAAAGCAGACTCAAGCCGGAGAGCATCCAAAAACCAGCCAAACCCTCTTCCTATTCTTGCCATCCTTGCAAAGCATGTTGGTGAGTTGGCAGTTAACGAGAAGCAAGTATTTAGTCCAATACTGAAAAGACGGCATCCTTTCTCGGCTGGTGTTGCTGTGGCCACTCTTCATGCTTGCTATGGAAATGAGATAAAACAATTCATATCTAGTATAGTGGAATTAACACCAGATGCCGTGCAAGTGCTTAGAGCCGCAGATAAACTGGAGAAAGATCTGGTGCAGATTGCTGTAGAAGATTCAGTGGACAATGATGATGGTGGGAAGGCAATAATCCGTGAAATGCCTCCTTATGAAGCTGAAGTTGCAATTGCCAATCTGGTGAAAGGATGGATCAAAGCAAGACTAGACAGACTTAAGGAATAGGTTGACAGGAATTTGCAACAAGAGGTACTTGTTAACTTGTTTGTACTGCCGTTTCTGTATTGATTTTTCCATCATTAAATCCACCACTGCACAACCTTGCAGATTTATTCTATTGAATTTGGTGTCAGCTATGTCAACATTGACATGTTTCACTTACTATTGATTATGTCACAATGTTACAAGACTTTTTTGAAAGTTAATCCATTATGCTATTGCAATCTTGGCTTGTAAAAAAGCTAACCTTTGAAGGAGACATACATCGAGGAGGCTAGAGTTGAATGTTGGCAATGAGATATTATGTTTAATTGGATAGTCTGCACATCATAGTGGTTCTGTTATGACATTTATGATAGTTTGCAAACTTGTGATAGATTTGTGCAAGCATTTTTTAACCTTCCATGCTAACATATGCACTCATCTGTTGAATTTTCTCCCCAGTACCTGTCAGTTTTGACTGTCCATTCTTTTCTTTGATGTATTTTTCATATGATCTGTCATTACCTTTCCGTGAGCTAACCAACTTGTGTAGGTCTGGAACCCGCAGGCAAATCAAGAAGGATACGCTCCATCTGCCGTTGAAGTTTTGCGGATTATTGATGAAACTTTGGATGCATATTTTCAGCTGCCAATACCAATGCATCCAGCACTGCTACCTGACTTGATGGCTGGTCTTGACAGATGCCTTCAGTATTATGCAACCAAGGCAAAATCTGGCTGTGGTAAATGTTTGCAAAGCTCAAATATGTCCATGGCTTCAGTTTCTTGAGTTTCTAACAACTGCAATCAATCGGTCTGATTTGTAGGATCACGAAATACATATGTTCCAAATATGCCAGCATTGACCAGATGTACTGCAGGATCAAAGTTTGCGTGGAAGAAGAAAGATAAGTTACCAAACACTCGGAAGAGAAATTCACAGGTTGTGACAATGAACGGGGATAATTCCTTTGGGGTGCCCCAGCTATGTGTTCGTATAAATACTTTGCACAGAATCCGATCAGAGTTGGATGTATTAGAGAAGAGAATAATAACCCATTTGAGGAACTCAGAATCTGCTCATGCAGAAGACTTTACAAATGGTTTGGCAAAAAAGTTACTAACACCAGCTGCTTGTATAGAAGGAGTCAACAACTAAGTGAGGCTGTTGCTTACAAAATCATTTTCCATGACTTGAGTCATGTTTTGTGGGATGGTTTGTATGTTGGAGAGCCATCATCTTCTAGGATCGAACCCTTTACCCAGGAGCTTGAGCGGAATTTGCTGATCATTTCAAACACAATACATGAAAGAGTTCGGACACGAATTGTTACTGACATAATGAGAGCTTCCTTTGATGGATTCCTGTTTGTTTTGCTTGCGGGAGGCCCTTCTCGTGCTTTCACGCTCCAGGACTCTCAGATAATAGAGGATGATTTCAATTCCCTTAAAGATCTATTTTGGGCCCATGGGGATGGCCTGCCCGCCGATTTGATAGACAAGTTTTCAACCAGTCAGAAGTATCCTTCCCCTTCTCAAAACAGATACAGAGAGTCTAGTTGAGCGTTACAGACGTGTAACCTTGGAGACATATGGCTCTTCTGCCAGGTCTAAACTTCCATTACCTCCAACTTCAGGACAGTGGAATCCTACTGACTCAAACTCGCTTCTCCGTGTGCTTGTGTTACCGGAATGATGAAGCAGTATCAAAATTTCTCAAGAAGAACTACAATTTACCCAAGAAACTGTAACACACTGAAGTGATGTACATGGTAACTAAGCAGGCCTTGTCCTGTGGTTTAACTTGTCTTTGGCGAAGATGACCCGAACAAAATCCTCCCTATGGTATGCTTGGACAAGTAGGACTGCCTTGGGAAGTTGCAGTGAACTTGTATAGTAACTATTTATTTGACTATAGCTCACCAGATTTCTTCAGCCCTACAATTTTATCTTTTTTTGTCTATTCTCTGCTGCATTTTTTTCTTTTGACCTTTCCGAGGTTCTTTTTTCTTTTCTCGATAAATTTAATGTTAGGGAGTAGTAGTTCTTTATTAAACGGTGCAGTCCTGGTATAGCTTCATTATGTTCATTGTAGTGCTTGTATTCTTTTGTTAGTATAAAGGCATTGGTTGATTTGTTTCCCTGCTCCTGTTTGTTCTCCCTCTGTTATCTCTCCTTCTCCAACAGCATTTCTTTCCTATATCTCATCTTTAACTCAACACTCCCTCCATCTTTCCTTGCCACTCCAATTGGCGAGCCGTCAAGACCCCCAACCTATTTTCTGCACAAAATAGTCCAATTCAGTGCTTGGAAGGTTTTTTCTTTAAGAAAAAAAAAAAAACTTGGAATGCGGTTATGCTGAGCATGAGGGCACGCAAATGCTTGTTCAGACAGAGAAGTGCATCACTCGAGTGTGACGGAAGGATCACGATTACATCGGAAACGAATCCTCTAGTAGTTGAGGAAACAATCAAGTTCAAACTTGGGTCATTTGCATTTCTTTAAGCATACCATTATACAACAATAGTTGAAACTTCTCCATGGCAACCCATCATCGATACAACTCGGATGAAAACTTGAATAGCAGAGATGTGTTAGCATCTGGGCATCTCCTTTTCTGTTAACCAGAGACTTGTAATGTAATTCTGCAAAAAGATGTGGAGTTCGATGCCTGCAGCCTTCTCAAAGTAAAACTTCTGGAAAGAGTAGTGGTTTCTCTTGTGAGACATTGGCTATGCAAAGCCTTAAAACAAACATGTTACACAAGCATGAACCGAATTCCAAATCCACCATCGACATTCCTTTGAAATGATGGTGATCATGTGGCTTGAATGCTTGGTCACCAGGAAAAATAGATAAGGTAGTCAAACGTACTGTGCATTAACATCTTCATGAATGTCAAAAACAAAGCATCACTGCTCTTCTAAGATGGCACGCCCAAGATTTGTAGCAAGGGCTAGCCTAACAGAGTCTAATGCCTCCGCTGGCAAGTCAGTAGCAACAACGCCTGGACGCAGGCTTGCCACGGACAATTCTTGCAGTTTATTCAACAAAAGATTTGTTTGAGAGACATTTAGCAAAGGTCGCCCTTGCCAGCTAAGCAGTGTCAACTGCAATAAAGAATCATCAACTAGCAATTAGTCTGGCATGCATGAATTCTCAATTAATCATATGCACATTCTGTAACACAAAAACATACTGTTAAAATATATCGAACAATCTCAAACTAAACAAAAAATTGAGATAAAATAAATATGGTTAGCCTGCTCAATATCAAAAACCTGCAAAAAATGTAATCTGGCAATTACATTTAAAAAAAATCAAGACCAGTTGCAAAATATGGAAATTCCAAGGCATGCACAGAATAAACTTCTACAATACACTGCACTCTTAGCTATCTCAGATATTATTTAATGTTAAAAGGGAGGAAAGGAGAAAAAGCTTACAGAATCATAAAGAAGAGGCAGCCAGAAACGTTGAGGAGTAGAAGGGTTCTTCATAAGCTGCACATTCACAAAACAGAAACCAATAAAAAACCAAACCTTGCAACATATATATTATTAAAAAAAAATCCCATCCAAACAGGAGATTCGAGATAGCAATGCGTGTACTGCAAAATCACAGCTTATTGCAGCTTGCACAACCACTTCATATTTCAACAAGCGCACTACATTACAAGATCCAGGGTCTTTAGAATTTGTAGATTGTACTGACTGATGCCACATCAATAGGATAGAAAGTTTGTTGATTAAACATACCAATATGAGCAAGTCAGCAGCATGCCGAGCAGCATCTGGAGTTTTCCCATCACAAACCTGCTGTAGCAATTTCTTGAAATCCCTATACCTGTGACACATCTAGTTTTAGAACCAAGATTGAAAATGAAAAGAAAAAAAGAAATGGAAATGAAGAAGTAAAGGGAGGATTATGATCACTGCTGAATTAGAGAAAACTTATACTTGTGCAGAAACTCAAGACTCCCAGCAGGCTTTGATTCCGAACCCAACAATTCAATTAAACCCTCCCATTGCTGTATAGACAAACAATATGAAAAAAAAAATTACCAAGGTCATTATTATTATTATTATTATAGCTCAAGTAATTTAGCATTGGCTGGCTGATCAAATCAATGATTGCAATGACAACCACCTTGAAGCTTTCACCAGAGATTGACTTTCCAACAGAATCAAACAACCGCTGGGCAATCTTGTTAAGGAGAAATTCATCCCGAGCTTGCTGAAGCCAGAAAACTCCCAAACCTTTCCTACCATGCTTCCAGTGGTACACTCCAGCAATCTATACACAATTATTAAATTTGTTAGTATAAATGCCCAAGTACCTAAAGTCTTGCAATACTCAGGAGAATCTGGCACTAAAAGACTTCTGCGTGTTTGATATAACATGTTTACGTTTCACTATAAACAAAAGCTACAGGCAGAGAATTCACTGAGCTCAAAGATACAAGACTTTTGGTGTATTCATACATAAATAAAGTCGAGGATGTGTTTTAAGATTTCATAACCTTCATAATGTTTGAGCTGACATGGTCGAGTTCATACAGACGGCAAATTTCTAAATTCTGCAAGCAGACAGATAAATGTCTATCAATCAAAGATTTAAACATCAACTATAAATGCATCCAAAAAATTGACACAGGGATGACACTTCAAGATGAACCAATTACCTTAAGCAACAATTGATTGTGTTGGGCAGGCTGCCTGTATAATAAAACCTCCAACAAACTCATTCCTTGCCTCATACACGATGTCAAGTAAACTGGAGCAATCTGCAGGCAGAAGAGAATTGAATTAAGAAATACTTGACAAAATAGGAACGGGTAAATTACTGCCAAGGTAATTACACAAAAAGGGGCAGTTAATAAGGACAAAAATAAGACAAAACAGTGCCTACAAAAATGAGCAATAGAACAGATAGAGAATATCAACCTCCACACTTCATATTCAAGAACCTTACGCCTTCAAAAGTACACAACCAGGAACTTTAAGGTTGAATCCCAAAGTAATTGGGTTGGCTCTCTCCAAGAACAGGCAGAATTTATTATTCGTTTTTAACTGAAACTAAATGCAATGAGGTAATAGAAAGTAAATTGAAGTTAAACATCTCCTAGCTTAAGGATAAATGAAAGGACATTTGAGTTTCTTTTTTATCCAAACAGGTCAGATCTACTTTTGCATCAAAATAGATTGTGTTGGAGCTCCTTCATGACAGCCCGTGCTAGATGTCAAAGTTATACCATTGTTTAGATACAATTCTGCCTCTTCTACAGGAATTCAAATTTGTGAATGATTTATTCTTGAGCTCAGTTCCAATTGTGTACTAAATTGCAAATCCTTCTCCTTAAACCCTACTTTTGTATATATTCAAATATACTGTACATTCCGTATTCATTACACAAGTTAGCTTGGATTTGAGGATCTCAAGTATGAAATATTATGTACTGATCTACTACTTGTATTAAAACTAACTCTTCTAGCATAATCTGTCATTATTACAATGGATTTAATTAGCATGCCATGATTCAAGCAGTTTGCACTTACTTGCCAAGTCAAGAAGTGAGAAGTTAGAACTTGAGCATAAACAAGACGATGGAGCTCTTCCATACTTATTCCCCCTATGTCATCATGCTCCTTGTGTAAAAGAAAATCTGCTTGGTCACTCAATAACTCTATGGCATGAGTCACCATCCTGTTGAAAAGTCATCAAAATATAGTTTAAAAGGCTTGTTTGGTAGAAGTTTTCTTAAAAGACAATAAAATAAGCTTCTACATGTTGAAACAAAATGAGGATAGAGAGAGAATTAATAAAACTCACCAAGGACCAAACCCTCTTGAGCATTCTGCCAATACAACCTGCAAATGTTTGAAAACTCAAGGAGTTTATAAGAAAAAAGAACAAAAGGGAGTTAAACAATGGACAATACAACCTAGCAGTTTCAGATCCACTTAGCTCACCTCAGTATTTTCCCCAATAATTCCAATTATTAGCCGCAGCAGCTTATGTGGACTAGACATTGGTTTCATCTTAACACATTTCTGAGCTAGGTTGTACATGCTTTCACACCCCTGACCCAAGAAAAGAATTAAATGGAATCTCAAATCTTGCAAAAAGATAAAAAATCATCAGCAGCATAGGATTAAGACACAAATAATTCGATAAACTTAAAGAATAGTAAATATGCACTTACAACAGTGAATGGCCTTATGAACAGGAAGTGAGATATATACAGCTCTATCCAATGGGTTGTTGCAGTGCAGAGAATCGTGGTGTTTCCCAGCATGATCTGGATCAGATTTTTCAAGCCCTCCCTGGTTCGACGGCGATCGCATAGAACCCAGAATGCACTGGAATCCAGCTTAGTTATTTGTTCTCGCCATTTCTCCCATGCCTAGAAAATAAAAGATAATAAGCAACATGGTTATGAAAACAATATATATATATATATATATATATATATATATATAGGAAAAGAAGATAGAAAGATTCAAATATAATACTAAAATGCACAAGTACCTTCATAAAATCAGGTTTGGCTTTAAAGCATTCACCTAATTTTCCATTTTTTAATTCTGGACGCATGCGTGGCATCATTGAAATTAGAACAGCTACAGTCTCAACTAGCCCATTCTCTGTCTGCTCAATAACAGAAAAACACACAGGACTTAAAATGCAACTGTGAAAACAGATGCATGGATACCAAGGAATCTTCATTTTGATAAAGATTCACATAATGAATCAAGAAGCACAAAACTCAACCTAAAAATGAAACCCAAACAACTTATGTTGGTTGGTTAAAAACAATTCAAGGACAAAACATTGTACGAGGGTGTTTGGGAGTGTGGTAGAGGTTGTTTTTCAAAGTGTTTTTCACTTGGAAATACATTAAAAAAATGTTTTTTATTTTTTAAAAATTTATTTTTAACATCAGCATATCAAAACGATCCAAAAACACTAAAAAATTAATTTGAAGCAAAAACAAAATTCAAATTTTGATGAAAAGCAGGTTCAATCTCATTGCCAAACACTCCCGATCCTCAAATTGTAATATATCAGCTCAATCATCAAATGTATGGTTATTACATGTTTATCGACAGACAAACTCCACATATGCCAAATAAAGACGCTCTCAAGCAAAGAGGTTTATATTAAATGAACAGTTAAGATTTTATTGTCAATTGACATTTACAGACCAACCAATACTTGTCCAGGCAAGCAGAAAACAGTCACTAAAAATAGCATCCTTCTCAAGGTGACAATCTAAAAGGCATAAAAAGTTTGCAGAAAATGAAATTTAAGAATAATTTTCAAACAGTGTGTACATATTCAATCAATCATCATTAAATTCTTACCAACCTCTCTATGACCAATCTGATCCAGTTGATAAGATCCATGCAAGCGCAAAAGTTTCACCTGCAAGAAAAAAAAATTAAGTCCTGCATTAAAACATTTGTCATCATTTCATCGCCTATAAGAGGAACTATACCACTCAACATACTACAGGAAAGACTGGACCCAAGATCACTTTACCACAATCTCTAGCCAACCAACTGCTAGTGCAGATGATATCACCTCCCAATATTTAGGATCATCTTCAATGACCTGCATAAAGCAATCATATAAGATCCGATATTCACAAGAGAAAAAAGTGAGTTCACATAGGTTTTGACCCTGGATATAATATATGTCAAATAAGTTGCACAAAAGTCCAATCTAAGAATTGATTCAATTGAACATATGCAACCAAATTTCATCTCATTTCTACATTTTAAGCTGGAGAGGCTTGCCAAACATCCAGCATTCCCATAGATAGTAGACAGAAATAGATTCAAGCTCCATTCATGGACAACCCAATACAGAGAAAACTTTATGCACTAACAGGATTACATTTAGCAATATTGCTTGCCACCTTTTCCAATCATGATATTGTAAAATCAATTTCAGATCATATGAGAGCATAAGTTTAACATTTACGCTCACAAATTTATTAGAAACTTAGCTAAGCAAAGAAAAAAAATCAAACTGTTTAATAGAACTTGAAAAAAAAATCCATAACATAATCAAACCTGTAAGGTAACTAGTGTCCCTTGAAACTCCACAAGTTTTGAATGAACAGTTGGCTGGTCACCTGATAACAGGCAATCATAATCCTGGCAAGACCAGCAAGAATAAGAACAGCAGAATTAACAAAAGGGTTCGATCAAACACAACCCCCAAAAAATCACAAAAGATAGAAAGCATAAATGATCATTACAGCCAACCAATCGACAAGGCGTTCTGGCAACCAACTCTGACATAATTTGTCTGCATAAAACATTTCCATCAGCTCCCATGCTGCCTTTAAGCTCGTTGGTTCCTCACCTTTCTACACAAAATGATTCACTTAATTAAACAATCAACCACTAACTCTAAACTCTAAATAAATAAATAACAATTGAGCCAGGGAAATTTCACCTTTAAAACTTCTTTAGGATCTTCAATTAAAGGATTATAATTTGACTTCGGATTCCCAAGTAGTTCTTTTATGTCCTTGCTATACTCCATTACATACTCCCACCTAAAGAAAATAATTTATCTCATTTTTTACTAAAAATAATTCAATAAATAAACATAAATACTTTAAAAACAACAATTCAAAACTTGCCAGTCAAGGTGAAATGGAGAGGGACTTGATTGTAATTTAGATAAAATTGAAGCTGAATTCTTGCGACTTTGAAGGAGCGCGAAGGGCGTAACAGAGCCGTAGGCAATGCGCCTCCACTGCGCTGGTCCTCTGACGTCGGCGGCTCCGCTGTCGAGATTTACCTCCACAACTTTTCCCCCAATTTCTCCATCGGAGTCGGAATTGGAAGGCGGGTTACGGAGTAATGACACGCGGAGATTATTTCCTCGGGCCCAGGAGATTGAGACGCGAGAGATTGGAGGTTTTAGGCCGTGGTGAAGCGGGTACACCACGGCGATTTCAGTGTCTGGCACGAATGGGACTAACTCGCCCCCGCTGGCAGAAGCCGCAGAATCCGCTGCGACGTCAGGCATTTCGATGGAGGAGTAATGATCTAGGGTTCTGGAGGGGTTTTGGAAGGAAAGCAGGACTGAGAGACTGTTATTTTATTTTATCGGTTTGCTTCATCTTCATGTGTAATAAACGCAGCGTTTTTATCTACCCGTGGTTTTTCTATGGGAAAGGGAAACCTCAATTTATTACGAAAACCTATAAATTGGATCCACCATCTAAAAATTTTATCGACTAAAGTCCTAAATGATCCCTGCCTGTGCCTTCGCCTTTACTAAAATATCATAATTAATTTTCAATATTCTATATAACAAATATATTAAAAGACATGAGAGATTCACTTTAGCTATCCTCATTTTTTTTTATTCATCACTGGTGATTATTTTGTTCTTTTCATCAAAAAAATAAATGTCTTTGAGCAGAGATATTTTCATATTTTCATATAATATATAAATTATTATTGGTTTGTTTAAAGATATTTTTATTTATTCAATACTTTCATAAATAATAAAATAATTAAAATACCTCATGAGCAAAAGAATTAAATCGTGTCGGGGGTAGGGGTATGTAGGTATTAAATAAATTTATACATGTACTCTTAAATGCAAGACATTTAATTCATTGTTGCTAAAGGTATTCTAGTCTTAACCTTGATTTTTTTTTTGTTAATTATAAATTTGGTTGAGAATAATTATGTAATTTACCATTAAAATAATAATTTCTTATTAAAAGTAGTGTGCTGGTTGTCAAAAATGGTCGTTCATCGTCTCAGATTATTCTTTGTCGTCTCTTTTTTTATTATAGATGGCGCATGTGCTCCAAATCTATTATCGCCAGCGACTCTTTTTTTTTCTTCCTTCATTTCATTTATATGATTATATTTTTTTTCTTCAATTTTATTATTTAATATTTAATTTTTTTAAATTAAACTTTATGATTTTTCTAGATTGGGTGCTTCAAGTTTAACGACCGAGTCATAAGTTTAAAAAAGTTAACATTTTTTAAAAAAAAAGCTTTATAATTTATTTTATTTTTAATTGGTTCATTCCAGTCACATAATTTAGACTGTAGGTTTGACTGGATGTCTCATGCTGGCTCAACTCTAATTAACTATTTTATATATTTGTCAAAATGGCTTTTCGTGTCTTTTTTTTACTTATAGTACCTAAACATTGTTTTTTATTCAAAAAATTATTCAAGCCCACAGTGAAATACAGTAACAGAGGCTAGTTCATTATCATTAGAGACTCACCACTATTGATAGTTTATATAGGGTATCTCGGATTAGCTTGTACACACCAAATCAATTCCCTGCACCTAGAACAAGAGTTATGAAACATGACTTACACTCTGCGGTCTATGGCTATCAATATTATTGGGTAGAGGGAATCAAGCAGGAGGCCATATAAAGAGCGTACCTCTTGACTCTCATCCACTTTACCATTTCAGCCACCCACTGATGGTTTATTGCTAATAATTGATATTTCTTTTTCATAGTTAATTTCATTAAATAAAGTACATAAACCATAAAAATAAAATATTTAATATTTATCAAACACATTTAATAATATATTTTTAGAAAAAATACACAAATTATTTTAGATATTTATTTGTAAAATTATAAATATAATAAATTATTTAAATACATAAAAATTTTATATATGAAGATCGATAGAGTTAGAGGATACCACTTCTACCATCATAATTGAATAAGTTTGTTTTTTTTTGTTTTTTACATTTTCCCACCTCCATTTCTGTGAAGGTAAAACCCCTTCACACTCGGGTAAAAGGTGTACCACCATCCTTATTTCTACCTCTTTTTTCTTTTCTTTTAATTTCAATTAAAGCATTTTTTTTTTGTAAAATATAACGTAATTTTTATACTTAGTAAAAATTAGATAGGGTAAATATTTACCCTTAAATATTATGAAATTGCGTAGATCATTAAAAAATTTGAAGATCTGACAAAAACATCCTGTTTAAGAAAATATTACATAAGCCCTATGTTTTACTCAAAAACCCACAATTACTGTGAGAAAAAAACAGATAAATTAAAGATTTATTAAATTGAAGAAATAATATAAATTAATTGACATGATTATTTTTTAAAAAGATGAAAATGTTTAAATTCACTATTTAATTTTGGTCAATTTTAGTTTTATTTTAACTAATATTCTTTATCTAATTTATTAATATTTATTAAATTTAGCTATTTCTTTCAAATTATAAGTAAGGAGATTTTAGTTAAAAGATAATTAAATATTTTATAGTGTAATACAAGGTTGTCAAAAACGTTTTTTTGACACGACACGAAATATACAATATAAACTCGGATCGTAAAATCGCAAGAAAAATATTTTAACTAATTATATATTGACAATTTCAGTCAAGTAGTAAATAATAATATAACACAATTAAAATAAAAGTGAAATAAACAATACAAATGTCCAAACACCTTAAAATACATAATTCAAATAAAAAATCATATATGGTTTAAATAACTTAAAAATACGAAAAGAAAAAAAATAAGATTGAACAACTATGTTTTATTGATAGAGTTTCAGAACATTTTCTAGAGGACAGGTCTTGAAACACACTGCAGGCAATTAGTGAGATGATACAACATTCTAAGATATATCACCAACTTCAAAAAAAAATTAACAGAGACCAATACAGTAAACCTATGATAACGAGAACAAAAACGTACAGAATGACATCAATTTAATTTTATGCCACCTTACCTTCCATCTTTTTTATGTTAGTAACAAATCCTAGAAATAATATCCAAATATCCCACCAAGCAAGACATGTATTTCAAGTTCTCTCTGAGTCTTTGTCGTCTCTCTTTGTAGTTAACAAATGGTTAGTCTAAAACACAGTATTTCTCTTTATATAAGTATTCTTATATCTTA
>Ga0325414_1002965_pt1 | contig 17514 bp, 14 predicted proteins | sample PopdelMetagenome_8_FD_206183 | JGI IMG/M metagenome (GOLD analysis project Ga0325414, IMG submission 206183) | Populus deltoides microbial communities from Bellville, Georgia, United States - Leaf-PdKOR-R3 | ecosystem: Host-associated > Plants > Phyllosphere > Phylloplane/Leaf | place: USA... | reverse complement strand
ATTGTTTGTATTGCTATAATTGTTATTGTTGAATTTATGTTAAAAATATTAATTTATATATAGAATTACACTTAATTAGTTTATCTTAATTTAGGATATTATTGTTTACCTGTCATTGTTATTGCTTTTAACTCTAAGTACCAATTTAACAATGAATGTTCATAGCTAAAATTGATTCTTTCACTTGAATTTCATTACATGATGTTATTGAATAAGATGTTTTGTGTTGATGATGAGTTGAGTTGAGATCCAGGATGATTGGATCAGGATGTGAAATAAAATTGGAAGTGTAATATGATTTTGTCGATAACTTGGGACTCCCCAGTATAGGAGAGACTCTGTCAATTTTTTTTTAAATAATCGAAGTTAATTATGTAATTATTCGTATAAATTTATGTAGATGCGTAGAATGAAATCTACAGCACGTCGTCAGAAGACGGTTGCAGCTAGTTCTTCTAGCAGCGAGGAGGACATATCCTTAGGTGCTGATCACGGTGAGGAATCTACGCCAACTTGTGATGCTGCCTCTTCTAGTGCGGTTTCACAGCGCAGAAGCGGTGTGCCTTCATAGCGGGGTCAATTCACCCGCAAGTACCAGGCACAATGGAAGGATGACCTCTCAATGTAAGTTTGTTTAGGTTTTAGTGTTTTTTTTATATACTTATAACATAATTTATGAACAACTAATTAATATTACTACTTTTATTTAATTTCAGGTTCACAAACATTGAGGTTGCAAGGACTATAACATTGGTGTTTAAATCGTCGATGGAGATTCCATTGTTTCAATGGAGCTAGGTTTCCAGACATCCTGAGTGGAAACCTAATATCGATGCATGGTTTAAGCGATTTCAGGTCGGTGTTAATTTTTAATTTCCAGCTTATTTTTAATAAATGATTTTTATAATTTTATATCTTGTACTATTTTTATTTTATATGAATTATTTATATACACAGAACAAATTTGAGTGGGATAGGGCGGACAACAATGTTGTGAGGAGGGTATGGGAGAATCACGCGGCAACTAGGTAACATCGAAAATAATATTTATTTTTGTTTTATAATTTTATGTTTTAAATTCTAATTTGTTACTATGGAAGTAGGTTGTGTGATTTTTGGTATGACACCCAAAAAAAATAAAAAAGAAACGCGAGGGATAACGGTCTTGAATGATGGAATGAGGTGACGGTTTGGCGGGAATTCAAACCACCATTCATCTCGGGGGAAATATGGATGGCATAAATTGAGCACGTGACCTCAAAGTGGTTCTCACAGCGCTCACAGTCCGGCGTCGACAACCGAAACTGACAAATTCATGGTTCGGTGACCACGCACACTGGCGGATCCATCCCATTTAGCGCACATGCAAAGCGGATGGTAAGATTAATTTTAATGAAATATATCGTTAATTTATTTTTCGTTCCTTATTAAAAAACTTTCAACCTATTTTTTTCCTTACAGGCTGCGTCTCTTGGACATGAGCCGAGTCCAATGGAGCTGTTTGTAGAGACGCATGTGCGGAGTCGAGACAGCCAAAAGGGGGTGCAGTAGTTTGTGGACAACCATGCTCAACACTTTGTGGTATGTTCATTCATTCATTTTATTTTGTATGTTATTATTTTCTTGAATTGCATCTTGAATTGCATATGATGATTTTTAAAAAAAACTTTCAGGAGACCTATAATAGCCGGTTGAGGGAGAGATATGGGCACAATCCTTCGACCCATCCAGATTTTGATCCAGATTTGTGGATGGAGGTGGGATAGTCTGGTGGACCCGATAAAAATCGGGTCTACGGGCTCTCCAACACTGCAGCTGAAAACTTGCATTTGGCTTGTAGTGTCTCAACCGTTGGGAGCTCTCCATCAATATCGAGCACCTAGTCTGAGGAGCTCACTGCCTTGAAACAACAATATCAACAACTCTCGACGAATTATAATGAGCTCCGTCACATAGTCATGAAGATGAGATCAAAGATGGGTGATGATACTTGTGCAGAGTCTTTTTGGCCGTACGGTCCTGGGAACAACCAGCCTCCTCCTCCTCCTCCTCCTCCTCCAGCTCCGCCGCTATCCTAGTTTAATTTTGTTTTTTAAACACATTAAATTTGTAATGAATATTTGGATGAATATTATTTAACATTATTTTAATATTTTTAATGTTTAATCCAATTTTATTTGTTTATTAGAGTTTTACTATTAAAAAATTATTTTTTTATATATATTTTAAATAGATACCGACGGATATTATTCGTCGGTGATTCACAGAGAGTTGCCAAACAATTACCAGTCATGCCATCATTACCGACAGATAATATCCATCGGTGATAACATACAGACGGCTTTACCGACAGATAATATCCATCGTATTTCACAGAGAGTTGCCACACAATTACCACCAATGCCATAATTACCATTGAAAATTCAGACGATGCCAAAATTTGTTGCGATGTCGCGGTCGCACAAATTAATTACCTTAGCTTAAAACACAACACACAAGATAGCATAGAGCAAGCAAGGGGTCAATCCCACGAGAAAGTTTCAAGTCAGATTTTTATGTTGTACGTTATGTAATTGGGGGGATTTGGTTTGTGATTATCTAAACTATGGCAGCAATTAAACTAGCAAACAAAATCAATTAAAACCGAAACTTATAAAGAAAACAAACCTTGGTCGCAAGCACACATCCACCAACGGAAATTAGAACCGATCCTTGAAAGGAAAATTGCAGTTTATGTTCTCAAATTTTATCTTTTCTTAACGTTGATTAATTAATGGATCCGCCATATAACTAATCCCAACCAATAAACAATCAAAATGTCCGCACTAATGATTCAATTTAATGGCAACTTTAAGAACTAGATAATTTAATCAAGATTAACATACAAGATGTCTGCAGCTTGTGTGACTTTGTTCAAATGTTCTCTCTAAGTTCAATAACGTAGTTCCGCCACAATTATCAAGTTTAGTTGCTTCACAAGGTCATATATCACAACTCCGGTTTTGATATTAAACTTAGCAATAGATTGTTCACAACAATAACTTAGAGTCCGCTTTAGCAATCATCAACAACAATCATAGGAAATATGCATAGGAAAACAATCATACTCATTCATAACATAAACTGAAAATAAAAGTAAGAATAAATCTCACGGTTCTTGAAATCCGAAGGTCTTTGCGTCCTTGCAACCAAGAAAAGAGTTTAGCCTTGCATAACTATTGAACAACTAATCAAAAAGAAGGAAGAATGCATAATTTCGAGTTTCTTAGAGGAGGGGGGCATTTTTCTCCTCTTGGCTGAGTGCTGCCTCTTCTCTTCTCTCATTCTTTTTATATCCTAGGAAACCCTAGTCTCTATTTTACAAAATAGTCCTCTCTTAAGTAGACTGTTTACATTTAAGTACTTTAATAACTATTTTCCTAAAAAAGGAGAAACAGCCTTGCATGAAATCTTCAAGCTTTGACTTAGAGGACTAAATTGCTGAAATAAAAACTTGGATATCGGTTTAGATGCTTCGAAACGTAATTTGGACTTGTTTCTTCACGAAACCTGTTTGCTGGCAGAATTTAGTTGTCATCTTTGAAAACTCATATCTCCCTAATATGACATTTTTTTTGGCTGAAATTTGGAGCGTTTATATTCCTTTGAGTCAGGAATCCAAAACAATTGAGTTTGCATCAATTGGACTTCTGTAGCTCCAGATATTCAAGTCGGAATGATCGAAGGTCAACACTAGCAGATTGCAAGATTTGACTTTGAAAGCTGCGATTTCCATGCTCTTCCTTATTTTTTTTTCTTGCCTTACATTTCTAGAAAGGTATGGATGTTAGCTTTTTAGTGCCACTGGAATCACTTCATTTCGATCTCTAGAAATCACACTCTGCACAAAACATCGACTGAACATCAAATCTGCCAATTACTTCCAATTTACTCCTTTTTTGCATTTTTCATCTAATAGTGCCTTCAAAACATAAAACAAAGAATTTCAAGGCATTTTATATATAAAACATGGACAAAACATTAGGTAGAGTGGGTGAAACTATCGAATAATATGGTTGTATCACCAGCCATGCCATCATTACCGACAGATAATATCCGTCGGTGATAACATATAGACGGCTTTACCGATGGATAATATCCATCGGTATTTTACAGATAGTTGCCACACAATTACCACCGATGCCATAATTACCGTTGAAAATTCAGACAGATTTATTTTGTCGGTAATGTTCCCGCCGGAAAATTTTTTTTGGCACGCGTATCCGTCTGTAAGACCGTCGGTGGGCTATTTTTTTATTTGCGACAACATTAGTGATGGAAAGGGGAATTACCGACGACTATTATACCGACGAACGTGTTCCGTCGGTAATTATTTCACCGACGGAGTTCATTCCTGTCACCGACAGAATTAGTCCGTCGGTAAAACTGTTTAGTGGTGTAGTGCCACTTGTAGAATTTAATTTTTTTTTGAAAATTTAAGTTAATGTATTCTTTTGTTTTTTTAATCTTGACACATGAAATTTAAACGTAGGCGGCTTCCCTGTTATAAGGTCAAAAAAGCAGTCACAATCCAAATGCATGTCTAATGTGTTTGGATAATTTTGATTGAGTAGAATTATAAATAAGACCGAACCTTATACAGTGTTTGGCAATAGAATGTAAACCACATGTATGAATCATAGACTTAGAAATCGATCAATTTTTGTTTTTGTCATTGGGATTCATTGATTCGAATTGGAGGCTTCAATGGGAAATTAGAGGCATGAAATAGCAGATAAGGTAGAATTATATTTGAATTAATTCGACAGATGAGAGCCTTCATGAAACAATTTGATCAGATTTAACCATTTATTTACAAAGATTTCTCAATTCGAACCAATCAAACTAAGATTAACTTTTCCTATGAGATTAACATTTGGCATGTTTAAATATCTGCCATATTTTTTTATTGATATATGTTTTGATTAGATTGTCTTGCAAAGTGACATTCATGAATATAACAATTTTCAAGTGATATAGATCCGTATAACAAGTGAAGAACATAATTCTTGGAGATTAGCACGCAAGGTAGTAAGCATAATCTTTAAAATAATTATATTCACTTGGAATTTTACGATTGACAAAGATAGCTAAAAAAATTAGTCTACAAGAGAAACACAATCGATAAATAATTTTTTTAAAAATGTTGAATGAGTATTGATGCTTCTAATTTTCCTAAAATGTTATGATGTGAGTTTTTGTTATATTGGGATAGACTTTGTAAGATTATCAAATGGTATTCTTAAGTGCATAGTGAATCATTATGGATTCATCCTCCTCAAGGTATGCTTAAAGTGTTTTATCCATTTTTTGGTCTGAATAGTATTTAAAATTGCATTCTTATTAAGGTTTTATATCATCATATTGCACTTAAAGTATCATTAAATTCCATAACTTAAGCATGTTTTATAATAACAAGTCTGATAATATAAGATTGTTTTAATTTATGGTAAATGCTCATTTTAAATGTAGGCATATCTCACAATTCAAAGAATTAATTGATCTAATTAACTATTGAAAGTGAAAAGACAAAAAAAGGGCTAAGCTTAAAGAAAAGATGTTGGTTCAAACTGAAACACCATTCAGTCATTGGGTCATAGTTTTAGTTGTATACCTTGGATTTAGGTCTAGTTTATATGGCTGGAAAGCTAAGATATAGGCCTAAAATATTTATGAAGAGTTCAAGACTCAATTTTACCATTTTGGAGTCCAAATATTAGCATCAAAAGAGAAGTCCGAATTTGTTCTGCAGCCCAAACACTGTTCAGTGTTCAGTCCATATCTTGGGTTCTAGAAGTCCAAACAATCTCATTCTTTTTTTGGTGGAAATTGGAGACAGATTTCTACAACTTTTATAAGGACCATTTTGCCAAAATCTAATTGTAGCAATGCCATTTCCATACCTAAACCACCAAGTCCACTAAGTCATTAGTTGGCCACCAATTCAATAGTTAATAACCAAATGAATAGTTCTTTTAGCCTATAAAAGGAGACATTTGTCATATATTTAGGTATCTTGGTTTTCAGATCAAGATCATTTTCTTACTTTCTCTCTTTGTAATGTTCAAGTTTTCTTTCACGTTATATTAATCTTTTGTTTATGCTTTTCATTTCCTTTCCTATACTTAGTTAACTTATATCATAACTATGTTCCTATCTTGTTTATTTATGTTCTTCTTCTTCATTATGTGTAGCTAAGTTAATTATGTCATAGACTAATGGTATTAGAATAAGTATAATATAAATTCAACATAGACTTCAATGCTTATATTCAAGAAAGTTTGCTATTAACATGTCTTCTCATTTTTATCTTATTCACTCTTAATACCTTGCTTGTTAAATGGTTGATCTAGATTTATGTTGTATAACACTTGGTACAATAAATACTTGATCCTTCGTAGTCTTCGGCCGACATCGTTATTATGATAGGAACTTGATTTTTTGTTAACATAAGTTAGTATTATGAATACCTGACAATATTTACAAGTATGGTGTTACTTAAATAAGATGATTAATATGATCGTTGTTTAATCCTCACATCAATATCACATAAAATTATCCTCAACTCTTTGTTTTATTATATATATATATATATTATTTGTAATTTATATAGTTCACCTCCCTGTGGATCGACCCCAGTCTTGCCGGTTTATTTATTACTTAACACTCTTGTACTTAGAATAAGACATCAACTCTTTGATCGTGTCAGGGTACCTGTACAAAAAGGGAGAAAATACAAAAAAAGAATACACACACACACACACACACATAGCAGTGAGAAAAGGTTGTCAGTGTAACACCCTCATATTATAATGTCATGAAATCTCAAACATTTCTTTACTAATGTCAAGTATTGAATAGTATGTCTAAGATTATGAGATTTTTTTTTTGAAATTTTGGCAGAGTTTCCTTTGTTTTATAGATGTTACCAAGTTGTCGACTAGACTTCATTCAATCACAATACTCAAAACTTCCACTTTGATCCAACCATCCTGGATCATATCCCATCTCATCAAATAATATTTTACATAACTATACTTCATTGTATTTTCTCAACCTTACATCATCAACAAATAACACATTAACTACAATCAATTATAAACTCAAAAGATTCATATTGAACTAATTATTACATTAACATGCATTTATCTTTTAAACATGTATGATTATAATTACTAAATATTCTTTTTGAATAGTTTAATAATATTAGTTCCTTACTCGTACATTTTAAATGTATAAGTACAAAAAGCAAAATATCTTCATGATATATATATTACAATCTACATATAATACAAATTACATATAAAACAAATATATTACATCCCACAAAATAAACAGATTGAAACACAAAGCCCATATTTAACGCTCTGCATCACCTCGTGAAAAACCTGTATACATAACATTAATAAGAAATAAGGAAGATAACACCTTAAAGATGATAAAGCTATTATGTTCACAAGTCTTCAAAATATATCAAATTATCTTTCATCACCAACTTACTATATATCAACATTAATAACTCATTCATAATTAATTAATCCTATACTTATAGGACTTCTGTAACCAACACTCATTGCTTAATTTTTTATTTGGAAATTCACAAATTTTACGTCAAACCTGGCTAACCCTTTTATATAGCCAACTATCAAACCGGTAATTCCATATGAATTACCCAACATCCGGCTATTTTCTATAAATAGCCAATCTAACCAGTAATTCCATACAAATTACCCAACATCTGGCTATTCTCTATTAATAGCCAATACAACCGGTAATTCCATATGAATTACCCAACATCCGGCTATTCTCTATCAATAGCCAATATAACCGATAATTCCATACGAATTACCCAACATCTATTCTCTATCAATAGCCAATACAACCAGTAATTCCATACCAACCGGTAATTCTATACTAACTGATAATTCATACTAACCAATTGGTAATCCCATACCAACCGGTAATTCCATACTAACCAACCGGTAATCCCATACTAACCAACCGATAATTTCATACTAACCAGTAATTTCATACTAACTGGTAATTCATACTAACCAACCGGTAATCCCATACCAACCGGTAATTCTATACTAACCGGTAATTCATACTAACCGGTAATTCATACTAACCAACCGGTAATTCATACTAACTAACCGGTAATTTCATACTAACCAGTAATTCATACTAACCAACTGGTAATTCATACTAACCAACCGGTAATTCCATACCAACGGGTAATTCCATATTAACCGGTAATTCATACTAACCAACCGGTAATTTCATACCAATCGGTAATTCCATACTAACCGGTAATTCAATTATAATACCAACAATTTCTTCATCTACTTCTTCCATATCAACATGTCATAAACAACTCATAACTAATAATAAAACTTTGAATTTTAAAAGAAAGTGATGAATCACTTACCATTTGCTCGTGATGGCTCAGCTCCTCTTGCCTGATGCCCTGCTCCCGGTACAACTCCTAAATCAATCAGATTGCATTACATTATTAATCCATTATCATTTCTCCTACGTGCCTAAATTTGAAGCACGTAATATCTTTTATTTAATTGGGGTTTACACCAAAATTTTCATTCATTTGTCACCTCATTTTCAACATATAGTTTTAATCAATTTTCTTCTTTTAACTCACTTAAAGAATTCTCCCATGAACTTTTCCTACATTTATTTATTCGTTCTTTTCACATTCTTATTCTTATGATGTTTCTTCACTTGTTCATATTTTGAATACTTCAAATAAGATAAAGAACATTGTTTCTCAAACATAAAACAATCAAAACCTCATTCCTATGTTTCCTCATCCTTAATTACAAGTTCTTTTCTTCAAAATTATTCAATTTCTTTCTTAATTACTACTTACATTCACTATTTCTATACTATTCTACCTCAATTCCATCATGTTTACATTCTCTTAACTTCTAATGTTCTTCTCTTACTTTCTTTCTTTTTTTTTTCTTTCCATATTTGTTACTGCCCAGTCGGTAGTTCATAACAGAAAAGGGCTGCCTTTTTTATTTGTAAGGGAAAATTACCATTTTACCCTCAATGAGTCCTTTTGCTTCCATTTGACGGTCCTCATTCTTTGATAGCACTACCAAGATTTGTTCATCCTAAAATTTTAACCAAATTTTATTTAATATATTTTAAGGTTTTTCATAAAATTTCTGCTCAATCTGATGGTCAGATTAAAATTACATCCAATAACGTAAAACTAGTCAAATTGTGATTTTTCGTCAAATTTCTAAATTTCTCTAAAAATTCTGAAATTTTAACCCAAGCTAAGGAATCATATTAGAAGGTTCCGCACAAATGTTTAGAATTTTCTGATAACCTATCGAGAGTTACAAATTTTTTTCCTTTTGTTTTACATGAAACTAGTCAATTTGTAATTTTTCGCCCAGAGGTTTTACATTCTCCCCTCCTAAAAAAAAATTTCATACTTGAAATTAAATTCATACCTATATAAGAAAATAATCCAGGATACTTCTTCATCATTTCGGACTCTCTCTCCTAGGTTTCTTCTTCTATTTAAGAGTTTCTCCACAATACTTTTACTAACGGCACCTTTTTATTTTGTAATTCCTTTATACTTCGGTCCATAATTTGAACAGGCTGTACCTCCATAGTTAAATCTTCCCACACTTCCATCGAAATTTATGGTAAAATTCGTGTACGATCCAGGTCTGCTTTCCACAGCATCGAAACATGAAACACATTATGTATCCTATCTAAATGTGGTGGCAACAATATTCGATAGGCAACCGTCCCAATTCTTTCTATAATTTTATATGGCTCGATATACCTTGGTTCTAATTTTCCCTTCATTCCAAACCGAATCACATTCTTCCATGGAGCAACCTTTAAAAATACCATATCTCCAATTTGAAACTCTAGTGGTCTCCGTCGATTATCTACATAGCTCTTTTGCTGGCCTTGAGCTTCTTTCATCCTTTCCTTTATCACCTTCACCTTATCAATCATGATTTGCACCAGTTCATGTCCCAATAATTTTCTTTCCCCAACTTCATCCCAACATACTGCAGTTCGACATCTCCTTCTATACAATGCTTCATATGGTGTCATTCAAATAGTAGATTGATAACTATTGTTATAATAAATTCTACTAATGGCAAGTGATCCTCCCATTGACCTCCAAACTCTAGTATACAAGACCACAACAAATCTTCTAAAATTTGTATTGTCCTTTCAGATTGCCCATCAGTTTATGGATGAAAAGCTATGCTTAGATTCAATCTGGTACCCAAAGCCCGTTGTATAGACGACCATAACCTTGATGTAAACCGAGGATCCCTATAAAAAACTATAGAAACTGGTATACCATGCAATCTCACCACCTCTTTAATATATAATTGAGCTAGTTTTTCAACCGAATCCCCCATCTTCATAGGCAAAAACAAATAAGACTTTGTCAGCCTATCCATGATCACCCATATGGCATCATGTCCTTTCCTGCTTTTCGGTAACCCAGATTGTGAAAATCCTGAAAATTTATAATTTAAATATGTAGATGTGTAAACCCTCATGTAAACGTAAAACTGAAAGTGGTAATATTTCAATGAGTGATGGAAACCAAGATTAGAAATAATAGATAAATAATGATATATAATGGAAGAGATGACCTCTATAAAATGAATTTTGGTTTAGAATTCATAAGGAAAAAGACACTGGTAACGTGTTTTGATGGATAAAATAATGAGAAAAATAAAAAAAATATTTTTAGAAATAATAAAAATAAAAAATAAAAAACACATGGGTTCGAAGTAATGAGGTTTTGATGAGTAATGAATATTCGGTATGAAAGAAATGAATAAATAGTAGGAATGACAATAAATGTGTCATGTGAGAGAGAGAATGATCTCCATAAACAAATTTAAAGGTATTTTTGAAGTCAAAAAGAGAGTCATGATTTTTAGTTTAAAACTTGTAATGTTGGCGAAACCAGTGACGAGTTTCAATGGATAAAAGAATAAGAAAAAGAAAAAAACTAGAAGATATGTAAACCCCGGTCAAAAAAAACTTATTTTGACAAATTAGTAATAAATGTGGTAATATTGAATTTATTGAGTATAAATTAAGGGGAAATGTCATAAGGATCTAAGTAAATGAATTAATGCATGAAATTCAGATTTTAGCGTAAAAGACACTAATTGTCTAGTTTTACAGTATCGATGATATATCTCAATCCGACCGTTGGATCGGGCTGAAATTTTATAAGGGATCTCCAGACATATTGTTTTATATTAGGTTCAAATTTTGTGTCAATCGGAGTTTGGGAAAGCTTTAGGAGAGTACTGAAAAGCGGGTAAATTAAAGAAGATGACACAAGGGGCATTAATAAGGGCATTTTTGTAATTTTATCAAAACAAATACTCTCCTCTCCTCTCTTTAAAAACAGAGCACGTCCTCTGCAAATGGAAAAAAAGGAGGGAGACCATTTGTTTTGTCCCATTTTCTTCATTTTCTCTTCATTTCTTCAAGCTAAATCAAAAGGGAGTGTTCTTAGGAGGATTATATCCAAGAAAACAAATTAAGTGACAACTTAGAGAGTTATAGAGCTTGAGAGAAACAAAGGGAAGAAGCTGGAAATTGGAAGAGGAGGACATGATTTTTGTAAATTTTTGCAAGAATTCATTGAAATAAGTTAAAGTAGCAAAGGGAAGCAACATACCATTTAGTAATTTTGTTTTTCTCTCTTGTTCTTGCATGAGGAGAAGAAAACCTCCAAGTTTAAAATTTTAGGGTTCATGTAAATATTTTGGGGGAGTAATTGTTCTTGTGAATTTCGAGATTAATTGCATGATAATGGCTTAATTTGCTGAAAAATAGAAGGAATAAATTGATTTGAAATTATGAGTTTTGGGATTGCAACAGGGCAGAAAATTCGGCAGCCATATTTTGACTTTCCACCGTCGGATTAGATTGAGTTTTGGATATGTTATGATACTCAATGTCACCTACATGTTGACCGGAGGGATTGTAAATAGCAGACTTCGTTTGAGGGCTGTCACCGGAGGAACATTTCTGGAAAATCACCCTTCAAGACAACCTTGTTACATAAATCACCCTTCAAGACGTTATATCATTGTTTCACCATTGGATTGGTCTGGATTTTGGATATGTTGTTCATCCAGATGTTACATGAATTCTGAACGGTTAAGATCGGAAACAAACACTCCTACCAGAAACTGTACTTCCCAAATAGTAGGTCTCCAATTTTCAGGTCAGTCCGGTATTGTTCTGATATCGGGAGATTTAACCGTTTGATGTATGTTAATTTTGGATATGTTCTAATGATGATGATGTATAATTACACCATTTGGATTTATTGAATTCTAAATTTACAGAATGATGTTTTAAGTTTGGTTTGAGAAATATTGAATGAGAATATGAGGTTTAGCATAAAAAGTATGTTTTGGGACTAAGGATAATGGCAATGGGTTTAATGATGATGGTTGTGTTTGAGTCATGTTTGATGTGTTGATAAGTGATGGTATAGTTGAATTCTATAAAGACTAGTGATTGATTAATACTTTGGTTGTGTTGGAATGGGAAATCATGATAAGGGATGTTGTAAGTTGAATTATGATATAAGGAATGATTTTGAGTGTGCTTTGGAAAAATTTGGCATGTGTAGTCATTGATGAAATTTAAGTTAAATTACATTGTTTGGTGATAGATTAAATGTCTTGGGACATTAGAAAATCAGTGACGAGAATTCATGTCTTTGAACATCCATGGAAATTGTTTACGGAAGTATTTGATTTTGTGAATTTATGAATATTATGAATAAATCGGGAAGATTCAAATATTGATTCAAGATGTTATATTAAAAATGTAGGAGAAGCATTCACTCGACTTCTCAAGAGCTTGTATAGTAGGAGCTTAAGGAGGGATTGCAGGAGGGGCACAACAACAACAACAAGGAAGAGCGAGTTGAGCTTCTACAGCTGGTAGGTGATTCATCACCTTATTCTGTAATTATCAGTTTTTCTTAAATATTTGTGTTGTGTGTTTAATTGATGTTAAAAGAATGAAACAAATGAATAAGTTGAGTGATTATTACAAATGAGAATTATTGGTAATTTAAGAGAAATTACCGAAATTATTTGGCTAACAAAAGAGGTTAGCCGGGTGCTGGGTAATTCGTATGGAATTACCGGATTGATTGTGGCAACCAAGATGGGTTAGCCAGATTTCTTGGGTAATTAAGAGAATTACCGGGTTTATTGGTTAACACGGAAGTTAACTGGATATGGGTAATTCGTATGGAATTACCGGATTGATTGTGGCAACCAAGATGGGTTAGCCAGATTTCTTGGGTAATTAAGAGAATTACCGGGTTTATTTGTTAACAAGGAAGTTAACTGGATATGGGGTAATTCATATGGAATTACCGGATTGATTGGCTAACAAAAAAGGTTAGCCGGATGTTGGGTAATTTATATGGAATTACCGGATTGATTGGCTAACAAAAAAGGTTAGCCGGATGTTGGGTAATTCGTATGGAATTACTGGATTAATTGGCTAACAAAAGAGGTTAGCCGGATGCTAGGTAATTCGTATGGAATTACCGGATTGACTTTGGCAACCAAGATGGGGTAGCCAGATTTCTTGGGTAATTAAGAAAATTACCGGGTTTATTGGTTAACAAGGAAGTTAACTGGATATGGGGTAATTCGTATGGAATTACAGGATTGATTGATAACAAAAGAAGTTAGCTGGAGGCTGGGTAATTCGTATGAAATTACCAGATGTACTGGTAACCAAAGAAGGTTAACCAAATGTGTGGGTAATTATATGAAATTACCAGAATTATTGGCAATTGATATGAGTTAGCCGGATAGTTAAGTTTTGAAAAGATTATGTGAATTAATTGATTGAAGTTAGAAGTAGTAAATTCTAAATGTTATGAGTAAAATAATTAATATATAACTAAAATATTGAGTAAATTAATTAATGTGATTATTGGGTAGACACAATGATTTGGAGATTGGAGGGGAATTGATAGATAATTGATTACCATAGTATTAGTGGCTAAGGATACATTACAGTGATACTTAACACCATAATGATGGTGGCTAAGGGCATAAATTGATACTTGGCACTGTGATGAGGGTGACCAAAGTTATGTGAAGGATGCTAAGTGACCGTAATGTCGATAACTAAGATTGTGTGCAAATGATACTTGGCAACCGTGGTTACAATTCATATGATGTTAATAAGAAAAATGAAAGGGATTCGGTACGGATGGAAGAATCAAATGGCATGGATTAACTATCCAGGTTTGGATTGCTAATGGTATCGATGAGGATTCATCGGTGCTGGTATTTTTAAAATTGATTAGTCTAGCCCAATATTAGAAGACTAATGATACTAATGAGATTTATTAGTTCGGAGAATACCTTCCAGCAACAGATTTAGAAAAGGGAAAATATTGATTAATTATTCCAAAAGAATGAGATAAGCTAATGATACCAAGAGAGGAATATCTCGGTATCAAGTGAGAATTGATTTATAAGGAGATGGTGTTCGAAAACCGTTGAGTTGTGTTGAGATTTTCAAGATGGAATTATTCTTGGCAAATGAGATAGGATATTAGATGAATATTGGTAATAGATGGACAATATATGTTGTAAAAGAGGTTTATGCCTAATTTTATATATAAAAAGAAATTCCGTAGAGATTATTGTCTGTCATTGTTATTGCTTGTTACTATCTTTTATATTTATGTGTACATGTTAATTTCTATTTTCAGGTCCATCAGGGTCGCGTCAAGGGTAATACTAGTTTAGTTATCTTTTGCTTTTGACCATGTAAATTATTTGTAAATTAAAAGACTTATCTCCTAAAACTTGAGATGTAATATTAATCCGTAATTTTGAATGTATGTCTTTAATCTAATGGTTGAAACTCTTAGTACCTTTTTGACCATGCATGTTTATAGTTGAAATTGAATCTTTTATTTGAACTACAATTATATGATGTTATTAAATAAGATGTGTTGTGTTGATGAGAATGAGTTGGGTTGAGACCCAGGATGATTGGGTTGTGATTTTGAGTTATGAGATGTGAGATATTAGAAGTGTAAACAGGGTATATGTCGATAACTTTGGACCTACTAGTATAGGGGAGACTCTGCCGAAATTTTGGTAGAAATTTTGGTGGAACCTGTATATCAAAAAAAAATTACCTGAAAATTTCCAATATATTGCGAAAAAGAATGTAGAAAAATCGGGGTTGTTACACAAATACAAAATCCATAGTGATATTCTCCCATTTCCATTCTGGAATCGGAAGAGATTGTAATTCTCCAGCCGGTCGTTGATGCTCCACTTTCACCTGCTGACATATGGCACACTTGGCCACATATTCTGCTATCTCCCTCTTCATTTTTGGCCACCAGTAACTCTCCTTTGAATCTCTTTACATTTTCATGCTCCTTGGATGGATCGCCAATTAAGACTCATGAGCTTCTTTAAAGACTTCACCTTTTAAAACTTCATCATTAGGTAAATATATTCTTTTTCCCATCACTACGAGCCCATCATTTGACACTCGAAATAAAGAGTCTTGGCCGACTTTTATTTTATTCATTTCTTTCATCACTTTAGGATCTTCACCTTGAGCTTTTCGAATCTTTTCTCTCATGTCAGATTGTAGCACTAACGTTGCCAATAAAACTCCTCCTAAAGTCACATCCAAATGCACATTTAGCCCACCTAGTTCCAAAAGTTCTCTATCACCTCACACTAGTAAACCACCAATAAAAGCTTTATTCTTCCGACTCAAAGCATCTGCCACCACATTTGCTTTTCCTAGGTGATAGTCAATAATACAATCATAATCTTTGATCAACTCCATCCATCTCCTCTGTTGCATATTCAATTCTTTTTGTGACATCAAATATTTTAAACTTTTATGATCTGTAAAAATCTGTACTTGTACCCCGTACAAATAATGTCTTCATATCCTCAAAGCAAACACCACAGCTACCAGCTCCAAATCATGTACCGAATAACCCGATCAAGAGTTACAAATTTTTTTCTTTTTTTTTTTACATGAAACTAGTCAATTTATAATTTTTTGCCCAGAGGTTTTACAGTCAGGGTGTCCAAAAAATGGTCAAAATTTGGTTGATGAGGTTCAAATACAAAGATTAAAATTTAATAGTATATTATTGACTGATGAGAGCTCTATTGATAAGGAAAATTCAATTAGAGGAAGAAAAGTCCAAAATCAGATGTTTAGGGACTCAAATAAATTTTATTGAAGGTTTAATTGAATTTATGATGGGTTTGATTACAAGAAAATTTGATTTTTAAGTCAATTTGGGCTTTAATTGAAAAGAATTAAAGTTCAGGGGTCATATTACAACTTTTAAGAATTGATTTGGTCAAATTAGGGGCTTAATTGCATGGATATTGAAATTTGATGGCCAGTCAAGGACTTGATTGAAGAAATCCAAAACCAATGATCAAACTAGAAAAGATGCGTAAATAGAAGGGTTGTAATTGATTGAATCAAGAGCTAAATTGAAGAAATTGAAAATTTATTGATCAATTGAGGGTCAAAATGCATAAATTCAAAACCAAAGACTAAAGTGAAAAAGGCGGCCAACTTTATGGCCGATGATTGAATTTGGTAGGGATGCAATTGAATTGATTCTTAAAATCAAAATTGCAATAGAGGACTGTTAAAACCCAAAACCTATCGCAACCCATGCCCCCTCATGATGAGAAATCAAGGGAGTCGTGCCTTGCAAGCGGCTTCTATTGGCCACCTTGCCCGGTGTTGGGGTAGAGTAGGGTGGCCTCACTCCTCATACGCCATGATGGGACAAGGGTAGGGTCGACCTCATTTCCCTTTTCCCCTATAAATACCACCCGAAAGGAACACTAGAGGAGAGGAAGAAAAGCGAGAGGGAACAGAAAAAAAACAGATGAAAGATAGAGAGACTGCGAGGGTTAAAAAAATAGAGAGACTCAAACAGAGAGAACCAGGGAAGAAAAAGCACAAAACAGACCAAGAAAAAATAAATAAATAGAGACACGGGAGAAGAGAAAGAATAGAAAAGGAAAGTACACAGAGACGAAGAGAAGGAATCACCGGCCGACGCTCTCTGTGCACAACTGCCTCTTTCACCAGAAGAACTACCACAACGCCACCGTCTATAGCCCGCAACACAGCTACCTTGAGCCACCGTCAACAACAACAAAAATAGAAGAAACAAAGAAGAAGAGAAAGAAAACCAGGGGAGAAGCAGTAGAGAGAAGAAGAAGAGCCACTGTAGCGACCACCTTCATTCTGCCACCAGCACCGCCGCCACAACCACCACAGCGAGGTCAACTCCTCTCCTCCTTCATCTTCACATTCTCTTTCGGGCACCCTCCACTGTTCTGTAAGTGAATAGTGGCGAGATGCTCCACTGTT
>Ga0325414_1002963_pt1 | contig 17523 bp, 11 predicted proteins | sample PopdelMetagenome_8_FD_206183 | JGI IMG/M metagenome (GOLD analysis project Ga0325414, IMG submission 206183) | Populus deltoides microbial communities from Bellville, Georgia, United States - Leaf-PdKOR-R3 | ecosystem: Host-associated > Plants > Phyllosphere > Phylloplane/Leaf | place: USA... | reverse complement strand
TTTTTTTTTTTTACTGCAGGCATATGTTTATTTTACCGATAAAAAAGATATGTGCCTATAAATCTAGTTTATTCTATTACAATTAGACAAATAGGTGGTACTGTAACTTGTTTCTCCGTTCCTTTCTTTAACTAAAATTAAATACTAATACACGGGAAACATTCAATACTATTCATGTCCATTTAGCTACTCAGGCTAGTACTCTAGTAGTATAGGGTGAATTAGGGCAAGGCAAACCTTCAAGGCCAGCTGAAAGCCACAGATCCCAACGTCAACTAACTCTTTTAGGGTCACAGCTCATCTCACCAAGTGAGCTTAAGGAATCAATTAGGAGAATAAGATATTTATAGTTTGAATCCAATTACTTTAATCTTTCAATTGATATACAAGTGTGTGATCGATTGAGACTTTGAGTTGACAGATTTTTTCCTATGATTTAACTCTCGAGAGTAATTATCCACATGTGAATGGTGTCCAGAAATGTATAGTGAGTCGTGTCAAGAAGTGTTTATATATATATAAACTCATGGCAACCAATATTAGGATGGAAATTATAATTTACTGCGTGCATTCCATGTTGTCAACTTACAATTTATTGTAAACCCCACAGCAGTTTATGCTTGCATGTTTTGGACTGTGTCCCGCAGTGGCTGTAAATTAAAAACCAGTATCCCTCCGAGACTTAAATTTCTTTTCCACTGGTTGAAGCAACTCTTGTTAGTTTTTACTTTAGAATTAAATAAAGAGAAAAACAAAAAAAGGAAAGGAGAAGGAAAAAGAAAAAGAAAGGAATTTCGTGGAGGTATTCTTTCTTGTCATGAAGGCTTGAAAGTCATTGTCAAAACAATAACTGTTGTTGATGGTAACAAGCTAGGGATCGAGCATGTGATATGTGGAGCAGTGGAAAATATGCCCAAAAGATTTGGTTTCCTCCTTCATAGCTCGCTATCGAAACGAAACCCAAAAATAACATTCCTTCCATTGATTGCCATACAGTGGAGTGGAGTGGAATTACTGAACTGGACTGGAGGAGTTATGGTCTGTAGGGATTCTAAGATGACAAGGAAATCCACATACTCTCTGATCACATCTCTTAGGAGGCGAATCAGCTCGCATGCATTCTTGTATTGCCCCACCATTCCTCGTTTTATCTTGACAATTTTGTTCTCGTGGGACCCTTGCTGAATTAGGGTTTGGTCCCATTCTCAATTTCCTTGACGGAATTCGAGCTATTATGTTTGTCTTGACTGCGGGGGTATGCTGCTTTCATCAAAGTTTTTTTTTTTTTAAAAAAAAAACAAAACAAAACAAAAGTGAGGTCACACTTATATAACCAGCCCATCATATAGCTTAATTGACATCTTATTGTCAATCAACTTGTAATTAACTCAACTAACATTCTTGATTCCCTTTTTTTCTTTTTTTGGTTTTGAATCCATGCATAGGTTGTGAGAAAATATTGTTTTTATAAATACTTTAATTTTGATGCAGATGATTTCTATGGAGCCTGATGTGATTATAAACGTAGGAAGTTAGTCTTCATGCAAGAAACTATATAACAAGAGATAGCCTCGGGAAGAAGAAACAACCAAAAAATTTAATAGCTTTACAAGATTTTCATTATCTATGATCTACTTGGATATCTTATGAAAATTTGTGGGATTTGGCCTAGGTAACATAAGCTAAATATATCCTATCAAAGAGAAGAAGAAGAAGAAGAAGAAGATGAAGCATGCATTCATGTGTATTTGGAAGGCACCATTCGGTGGCCGGCCTTCCATTTTAGTTAGCTCTGCTTTTAGAACATGAGAAAAATTGTCGAATTTTCTGTTCCATAATCATCCACGAACTAGAGGACAGGGAAATAGTTTCCCAACCAAATACAGATTTCATTACTGCAATTGGATTCAAATACACTGGAGCACTGGACTATATTAATTGCATATGAGTTTAAACTAATGGCCTTTATGGTTTGAATTTGATTTAATTTACTCTCTTCGATCAAATTTGATCACTTGATTAGTTGGCTCAGCAATAATATGTTCTCATTCCTTTATATATATATTAGCCTGGAGGCAGTACGTACTTCAAATCACCTCTTAGAATCTTAACAATGGAAAAGGTATCAGTGATTAGAGCCCGTTTATTTATTTATTTTTTATATTTTAAAAGTATTTATTAAAAAAATCTAATTTTTTTTTATTTTTTTGTTTTAAATTAATTAATTTTTGGTATTTTTAAATATTTTGATGTATTGATATCAAAAATAAAAATTATTTTAATATATTTTTAAATAAAAAATACTTTAAAAAACAACCGTTATAATAATATAAAATATACTCTTAACGCAATGATAAGCGAGTTTGCTATTTACAATTTATTTAAATTTTGAATTTTCAAGAGATTGCGAGAAGAAATATACCTAGAATTAATGCATTTAGATGGATTGTTTAAAACTTAATTAAAAAAAAAAAAACACACCTAGTTTTACACGCGAAAGCTTGCCTAGAGATTATGATGCTTTAGAAAAACAATACATATATATATATAATCCCCGACGACTCGACAATAAATCATAGTTAATCGCATACTGTTCCTCTCCCTCAACCTAGCGTTTATTGATTTAAATTCCCAATTTCCCATAAGTACTGGCTCAAAAGTATAAGAACAAAAGAGTTAATAATATTAATGAATAATTAAGTAACTAATTAATTAATTCAATCAACAAATTCACCATATGCGGATGTCTCCCGTGAGCCTGTCAACAATATTTGTTAGCTTTCGAGAAGTGAGCCCCCACTGCTGCGTGTGAAGCCAGAGATGCAATTAATTAATTAGGACATAAGTTTTTCAATTTTATGCCTAACTTACTAATTAATGGCCTATGATGGCCTACTTATATATCGTCCGTGGGGGCATTGCCTTCACTTATGTGATGCTTACTTCGATTATTAGTCAAAGGAGACTCGCAAGAGACACCATGTAATGTCGCCCGTGACTTTATCCACTTCATCAGAAAGATACTCTTTTGGGATTGTTTACTATTCCATTTTTACTTTTTGGCTTAATTAATTTGGTTCTTATTGTATTAATTTACATTATTTTGAATTGAATTCTTGGGAAATGCTTAATGATCTCTAAACACAAACAATATCCAATTATATCAATATCCGTGTGTGTGTATAGTTAGCGAATTTAATTACTATCTAATTGTTTCAGCATGAGAATCAAAAACTTGTTAATTTGAAGAGTTTTATTTTATTATTATTATTTGATTTATTAGATTTTGAACTTGAATTTTGATAAAGTTTGTTTTCCTTCCAATAATTCATCCAAAAATAAATGAAGGAATTTTCTATGAATATATCAACTACAAAACAATGAATTTATGATGGTATTCTATCATAAAATTAAAATATGAGTTGATTATATTCAAAATCATAAGTTTTTTTCAACGACAAATGATATTTTTAGATAAGTTTAATTACGTGTTCATCAAAACTAAATCCCCTCACAGTGTGATTTTCATAGCGCACCATTTCAAAGGGATTTAATTAATAAATTCTCTTGCATGCTTAGTCTTAAGATTTGAACTTAGAAAGTTGAGGAAGGAAGTATGCCTTTTTAACCACCAAGCCAAACCCTTAGAATTTCTCTAGAGTATTGTGAATTATAGATAATATTTTTGTTTTCAAAATTAACTAAAAGTACAAATTTGGAACATAAATGATCATATTTTTTTTAGAATATTGAAAGCTTCATACTCATGATTTTTGTTCTCGACGTTTTACAATCTTTGACGCCTTCAATCAAGATTTTATTGCATTAACCTAGCTAGATGTAAAAAAGGGATTATATGGTTAGTATTTTTCTAAATATGATTAAGTTTACGTCAAACCTTCAAATATTTGAATAATATCATGAGAAGATACTATAATTTACCCTTCAAGATATAATAATTAGGTGGGAGAGAGTTGTCACTCCACGTATTGATAATGACGACTCTACAAGCTAAAATACTACCCACCGGCGGCGACAAAGAAATGTTTGCTGCCTTTAAGGGAAGCAGCTTCATAGTCATCTTTGTGGGTTAGCCTTTGACCCCAAAGATGTGTTGGATCAGCACCTAACTTGACTTTTCGGTTTCCGTCTCGAAGTCCAAATTTTTAGGTGGATGCTACACACATAGCCACAGTCATGTGATCAAGAAGGGTTCTTTCCTTGTCTTTGCTGTGAGGATCGAAGGAGATGTTGTTGAGGTAGGGCACTTGATCAGCTCATGACGAGTTACAATTCAGTTGAATATTTAGATATGATTTCAGATGGAGTTCTCTAGTAGACTACCATGCAGTATAGCCAATAACCAGTTCGAGCAACTTCTCTGGAAAGTTTCGATCTCTCTTTTGAACAGACCGCGCGCTTCACGTTTTGTTCCGCAGTCACTTCAACAAGCTAGCTACCTGCCCAGATTTTTTTTTCATGGCTTTCCCAGGGAATGTTTAAAAATATGATAAAAATTATATTATTATTTTTAATATCGCATTCATTCAAACGAGCAAAAATATATTAAAAAATTAAAAAAACAATTCAAATCTTAATTAAAGAAAAATAAATGAAACCTCGGTATCTCGATACAGTTGTATATAATGACAGGTCTCATCATATATGGTGCTTTTTAATTCTTTTTAACTTATCCCCACTCTAGGCAGTAAATAATGAAATAGGATCATTGACTTATTCATCCTTGTGCCTAATTCACTTTCTCTGGCACTATTACGGAGTAATTATAGTGATGTGGACGTGACTGTGCTTTATATTCGATCGGCTATCGACCGATGGATCAAAAGTCATGTCCAGATCCCAAATCCTTAATCTTTTTGATTGATTGAGTCAAATTAGCAAACTCATTCATGAACATTGCAATCTTAGTTGACTCGAACTCAGCTGGCAACCATGCAAGAAGTCTTCATCATATCAATATGATCATATGGGGTTAATTTCTCTTAGAAATACTTGCAATTTAATTTTAATACTTGATGATCTTCATCAATTTAAGTTGATTTATAATTCCATGTGATATTCTTGTTTTTGATGCTCTCCCAGACTCAATTCTAGATTGGATCTAAATTTAATGTTTGACAGTTAACTCTAGTTTTTCCTCAATTCTTGTAATGAAAGACACATAACAACACACACCTCGGCTAGTTCAACTGCTCAAGTCTTGTTAGTTTGTGTTTCTCCCTTTCCCGGGGACTTGGAATTATCAACTCTATATTGTCTGAGCTCTTGCGGAGCAGTGATATTAATAGTCAAATAGCTAGTAAGTTCATGGCTTGACGGGCAGGAGGACATGTCTGCTTTTCTTCATAAAATCTCTCTCTTTGTTTCCCCTTTATGAAAAAATCTCAACGTTGAATCTTTCTTTCTTTTGTATAATAATAACTCCCAAGTACACAATGTATTGACAAATTAAAAGGACTCTACCGTGTCTTTGTTCTTCTTACATACTTTACTTGACAGGATTTTACAGAGCTAAAGCTAAACGTCCATGGATTGGTTATTATAGTCCCAAGTGGAATTGTACATCGTTTTCATGACAAGGGATCAACGTGGAGATGATTGTTACAGCCTTATAGTTGCAGTCTAGAAACCGGCACGTCACCTTGCATAACTCGGACTATTCAGTTCGTGTTTTTTTTATTTGAAAAATATATTAAAATAATATTTTTTATTTTTAAAAAAAGATTTACATCAAAATTTTCGATACAAAAACACAAAAAAAAGAATTAATTTAAAATTAAAAATTAAAAAATTTTAAATTTTTTAGAAACACATATAAAACATTAAGATACTAATTACATTAAGTGTGTGTGGCTAACTCCCAAAATAATTAGAGGAGGACATATAGCTGTGATCTTGGGGAAATGGGGAGGACTTGTCACCGATGGAACTTTCAGGTTGCCTCGATTGGACGAGCAAAGCATAAAAACCATCCAATACACCCTCTTGGTGAAAGTGATGCACCGCCCAAAATAGTAATATGGCAGCATCATACTTTTTTACATCCATTCTCTTTTTTCGTCACATAATATTTTATATTGTTGTTGTTATAATTATAATAATAATTATTATTATATGCTCGTTAAGCCACTATGAAACCCTTTTCTTCTCGCAAATAGTGCTCCCAACTTTTTAAAGCGTCTAGCACCAATTGATGATCTCATCCATCTTGCGTATAACTGTCTTGGCTAGCTGTACTTACTGGTTAAGAACCCATTGTTTGAAGGCCTTAAGGAGCTCACGGAGGATAGAATAGGCTTCTTTTAATTACAACTAAAGTGGGTTTTCAGCTAGTGGCGATCCCTAACAAAGCAAGGGAAAAGGGTAGGATTTGAGGCGGGTAAAGCAGTGTCGAAAGGCAAATAATAATAATAATTATTATAATCAAAAGAAAAAACAGAGGAATATTTGTAGATTCAATCTTCCCATGAGACTGCCAGCCAAAGAGGGAACAATACACATCAAAGAAGCACGTTCGTGTTGTTGATGCTCTCTTGTCTGCTGCCTAGTTTTCATTTGATTGTTGAAGAGATGAAATATGAATCCTCTCTCAATCTATGCGTCGCGGGCAATCATTTGACAGACCAGTTGGCCCAGTACTACACAAATCGAGGCCCTTGTCACCATGTCCATTAAGGCCGACTTGTAACTGTACACATTATAATGGTCGTCTTCGAGTTCTTAACAGTTCAAAAAAGGGTCCTGTGTTGTCGTCCTTGCAGGTTTTTATTAAGTATAGGGGGTGTTCTTTACCTGTAAATCCGGCTCACCTCAGTTCAGTATACCTTTGCTAATGATTCCTAACGGCTCCAAGAACCCACTAGTAAGCGCTTCTTGGCTCGATGCTTTTCAGTTTGAAATAAGAGCAATTCTTTGCTTTCTTAACGGGCATCGAGAGAGATGAAAAGGTGTTTTCTGCACACGAAAACAAATCTCTTGCTCTCTCAAGAGCCACGGCTATTCCGGTATCTCGGACATGGACCTCAATACAGAGACCAGGACTGCAGCGGCGGTCTTTCCATGAAGAATTGACATTTGCGGAAAAAAAATAGAAGTTATATAGAGCCCAAGTCCCGAGAGGTTTTGAATTTCAACCTCTTGTGACCTCGGGAAAACAGAAAAGAAAACGCATATAAAACTCCATTTACGCCACTCAACTTCAGGGCAGCTTCTATTGGGAAAACAATTAGGGTGACAATCCATCACCAATTTGTAATTCTCCTTCCTCGTCAGATTTCACTGTAGCTTGCTGACAGCCAAGGCTTCTGACAATAACTAGTAAAGGTTTTAACGTCTGCAACAAACATGAATATTTGCTTTTGTTACAAGCTAATACAATATTTCCTAAAAACCATGTCAGGCTCAGCTCAGAGGAATCCCCCCTATGTTTACAGTACACATTTTACAGTAGGAGCAGGGGGATATTCAGGTGACGAGTATCATTCCAGAGAACTCCATCAAACCTTTGGATACTTCGCCTTGCAATTGTTTGACCAGTTGCCTGTTACGCAGATGTCCAACAACAGTGCTTTGATGCAATTTTTTCTCTTTCAAGGCCTGTGACCGCTGGTAGCCACAAGTATAAAACGCTGTTTTCATCGAGGGCTGTTTTCATCGAGCAGCAGATGAGGCGCGTGGTTTCTCCTTTCTGGAGTTCAAGTGTTGTGTGACAAAAATAACTCCCATTACAATTAGAAGGCAACCAACCAGTGTGCTGAAGAAGAGGGCACCTGGTGACCTAGTCTGGACAAAGCCATACACCCCATTTGATGTCACAACAATTAGGTCAGTAAGTCCATCATTTGAGAAATCCTCGCAGATCAGAGCATGGGTGGGTGGTGCAGGAAGATCAACAGACGTCTGAATACTTCCTCCAGGAGATATAACTGAAGCCTCTTGATCACCAGCTGCGAGGATCATTTGTTGGCTGTCACGTGCACGCAAAGAAAATGCCTTCAATGTGGGGACCACCATACCACCTTCCATCATCCCCGATGGAGAAGGAAGATTTGACCATGTAGCACCTGTCGATATTTGCCATTGCCAAACAGCATCGTGACCATGCAGGCCAGGGGAGTATGATGTCACCTGAAAGAAAAAGGTACATTTCTCAATCTTCTTATTGCAATAACAGAGCAAAGACGAGAATTTGTTTACTGATGTATTGATACCACAGCATGGAAAGTCCTCACTCCTGAAACCAAATAGTGTTAATTCAAATACTACAGTAAAGGTGATGGACAAGCACTCCTTGAACAACTTCTGATATCTAAAAAACGAAGCTAGGTCTGGATTAAAGCATACCTCCCCTCGATTTGTTAAGAAGACAACATCACCATGACTCCCCTTGCGATGCCTATGGCCATCACCTCTTGGGATGAGAATAGGGGTTGCCACCTCTAAAGAAGATACATCAGTCCGACCAAAATTTCTGCCGAAATCTCCATGTTGGAATAAGTTGAGTGGTGAATGATGATGACATATAGAAGCATTGAAAAGTTGCTCTCGCACTGGTACACCCGAAGTTGCAACAGCCCAACATGGTTGCAACACTTCCATCGATCCACTAACAACAGTCTGCTCAGCTCCATTTCCTCCAACAGCCTGAGGGGATGGAAATGTCAACCGTTACAATGAACACACATAAATCCAGCCAACTTTCCCAATAAATGCCTCAGTTTTTTTTTTGATGTAGTTTTTAACAGGTCTTTGTTTTATCTGTGTATTTGAGTTTTCTGTTGTGTCAAGTTTTCTTGCATGAAAAAAGCCTTAAACTCTACCCCATACCTTGAATCTATAAACAAAAGAAAAGGTAAAACAAAAAGAGTTTTCAGATTGGCCATGGACCTAAAATGATGAATAGCACAAAACTAGATGGGATTTTGCAAGCTCATTTCCAATTACCAACACAGCAAACTATATTGTTGTGGTCTGGGTCAATTGAGAAATGTTTTCATGGCACAGAAACAAAGCATTCCACAAAAAGCAAAAGATTTAGGGCATATCATATAATATGTATTTCAGAGAGAGCATATTTGGAGCATACATCATAACCAAGAGACAATAGAAAATACACTCGTACAGTTTTGATTGCCTAAGATGAAAGAAATAATTGCAAACCTGGACATGATCTAGGACTCCGTCACCATTGATATCAGCATGAAGGCCACCTTCTTGAAGATGAAGCTGATGAAAGCAATGAAATTCATCAAACTTGCTAGAACTGCTGGAACAAATAATATAATAAGCAGTTGAAATCATATCAGTTAAAGAGCACATTCAACTTTCATATTTACATGAATAAGCAGTGGGCCTCGAGGGTTTTCAAGATCAAATCTCTAAATGAAAAGGAGCACATATGCCTGACATGGTAGGTTTAACAGCAAGAAGATGACTGGCACATGATCAGTGTGCCAATTACCAGCTGAATTTCATTCTTAGCTATAAGATGTTCTTCCATATAAACTACATGATGGCACAATGCCATGTTTCCAACATTTACCTTACACAGGGTGCGGCCGGATGCCAAATGAACAGCTTCTATCCCTTCTTTTTGATGAGCCACAACAACATTAGGAAGCCACCAAAGCTGAGTGTAGTTTGTTATGGTTGGAATATATTGAAATGGCTGCAGCAACAAAGTATAATAGACAAACATCATTTATCAAACAATGAATAGGTACATTTGGAGGGTTCACTCATTTATGAAGCAAGGCAAACTAAGTAGCATTGCTTATGCAAATCTACTGGTTTTCAGGTAAAGATTTTTCATCGAGTAAAAGATTCATATAAAAGCACAAAAGAAGAATGGGGTACAATCATTCCCTGGAAAAATTCCAGACCTAATCCTGAGAGGTGTGATAGAATACACATGGCAATTCAAAATCATAATTCACAAACACCAGCAACATAATGCCATCCCCACACAGGAAAAGTTAAATCCATATCACTTCTAGTTCTTTTAATGAAACCAATATGCCCAACTAAGGGGAGTAATTATTTCAGTAGCCTCCAACCATCCTACAGAAATAGGAGCCAGATATGGTTTTTCAGAGGATTTCACACTTGAGTGGTAAAAAGTTTGTATCAAAGGCACATAGTCAAGCTTTCAAATTCCGGTAAATCATAAAAAAGAGTCAAAGTTTCAAGTGAAAGAAGTTATTTAAATGATGTACTGAACACATGCTAAAAAGTGCCGAGCATAAATTAATGACAAATTTTGATCCTCTTTCAAAGGCACATGTATGTGTAATAAATCCTGGATTCCTGCCTAAGCTTTTGGGGTAAAGACATAACAACTAAGAAATAAAGCTGATGGTATATAATGATTGTTGCTACTGTCAAAATCCAGTTGGTAAGGTTATCAGCAGATCTTACCTTCTTTGATTTTGTTGAGCCAGCATATTTTGCAGCTTCCCCAATCAGGTTTGAAATTTTCTTTGCTGAGTCTTTTCCAGGAGGATGGTTTTCCTCAGGCTTGTGGAAAGGGTAGTTTGTTGTCTTTCCATTAGATTTTTTTGATGTTTTTCTTTTATGGCGCCTAAAGTGCGATAGCTGCAACACAGTATCTTCTCTCCTATCCTGATACAGAGATGAATGAATGTGCTGTGAATAACTCCCTCTAATATATATATCAAATAAAATAAAATAAACCAAGATGATGAATCAAATGCATAACAACATTTTCTGGCATTCTTACCCAGTGATGTGGCATAACTCCAAGGATCGATTCCCTAAATTCCCTGCATTCAAACTAAGGTGTAACATGCCTCAGAAAGCTTAGCTTAAAAAAAAATGAAAATTATCTGACGCTTATCCTACTTTAAATAAATTTTTGCAGGGTTGATTTCAGCTTTTGTTTTTTCCTTCTTTTTCTTTTTTTGGTACGGCATGTTGTTATCAATAACATGAATCTATTGTTTTGTATCTGCCTTGAATTGAAAGCTACCTCTCCTGGATGGCGACTGTTTAAAGCATGCACATCAAGCTTGTAGTTATGTTGTGGAATCAACTGTGATGCAGCGTCTGAAGACTGCGCTTCAATGTTCTAAAAGCACAAAAATGAAAACCTTGGTGTTAAAAAGGGAGAAAACATTCCATAGCAGAACAATAGCAATACTCATCAATTATGTTCTAATAACAACGATTCCTGCCCAAATTAATGCTCTCAAATTGCCTGTGAATTTTCAGAACCCACGTGGATGGGTGCATTACAGTATACATTCCTAGGTAAGTTACACCACAATACCATTTGAAGTATTCCTCATTTTGCTCAATTTTCAGTTTACATAATATATAGAACATGATGTATACTTAGAGAAATTTTTTGAAGAACAAAGGAAATTTGTGCATAAAAGATAACAGCGTCAAAGAGTAAAACAAAATGCAATTTTGTGATCACCCTGCTGATGCATTCTTTAACTCTAGAACAATGTAATATTGGAACACCCATATATTCAGGTTTCAAAACTGGATATTCCAAGTAGTAGTTGCGGCCTACTAAGTAATGAACAAGATTTCCCTTCCCAGATGAGTAAAAGGTAAGGGGCATGAATCAAAATGACAGTTCCATAAAACAATTGATGATAAACAAAGATTATGCAAGAAAACTAAGAACAAGTGTTTAGAATATATGTCACCTCATTCTTTCTGCTCCATCGAAGGGCACCAGTTCGACCAGCAAAAGCATACAAGGCAAAATGGCGTAGATTCACAGTTCCAGAGTTCTCTGATGGCTACCAAGGATACAAAAAGCAATGCATAATTACCCAGATGCCAGCAAAAAAAGAAAAGGAGAACAAAAAGAACTTGTTATTGCTAGTTTGCATTGATCATGTATTAAAGAATGGAAAACTCAGTGGCTTAAAATGACAACGGAATCAAAATATCTGTAAGGAAGACAGGTTCTTTCTCAATGGTCAGAGAAGAATGATCAGCAAGTTTATATCCATTTAGAACTTGCACGCAACTTTCAACAGGTTGGCCCACTTATGGATATCTAAAAATACCATCACTTCAGGATTTTTCAATACCAAGTGCTAGTGTCCTAATAGTGGTTGCTAGGCTTATTCGAAAATAGATCAAGTTGCAAGAATGTGAATCACATTGTCAAAAGAATATGCCAGAAATGTCCATACCTCTTTCTCACTGGCGCTTCTTCTATGCTGCTCAGCATTTTTCTCTGCCATGCCAATTTCTTCAAAAGGATCTGAATAAATCTGAAATAGCACATAAAACACATACAATCTTACAGTACCTCTATAGAATAGATGATGCTAGCAAGTTGTTGAAGGAAGTTTGGTTTCAATCTATCAAAAAACATAAGACTACAGATTCAAGAACCAACAATCAGATTAGCAAGGATTGCATCAGACAATGCATATATTAGATTGGTAAGAATAAGAAACATTTAAAAGCAATATTCACTCTAGAGTGGGCATATGAACAGGACTTCAAAGAGAAAATTGACTTTAAGTGGGCCTGAAATACAATTCTGTCTTTCCACAATTTAAAGCCAATGCATTATCCATGCTATTGATTTGACTGGTAATCATTAAAGTCAGGCCCATGATATGTTCCTATTTTTATAATTTAAACGCACATAAAAAGATAACAAAAAATTTGATAACCATATAATCAACTTTAGAACACAAATTAAGTTACTTCTTGTTTTTCTTTTTCCATTAAGACAATCAAGTGTATGGAAGAAGATAAAAACAAGAAATGCTGAGAACGCAAAATCACAACTAACATACATGTGGCTGCATTTCCATTCTCCCACCAATAATAACCAATCCAGAATCCCCATGCTTCAATGTATAGTTACTTATTGATATTGAAATCTCCCTATGATGTGCATTATGCGGAAAATCCTCCTGCACACAAAAGAAAGGACCAACTTAATTCATTTTGCAAGAAGGACAAATAAAATGTGAAAGAGTGAGCAAACAACATTAAAAAAACAAATACTCAAGACCACTAATGATAACGACTTTCAGAACCTGCAAATTAGTTTCCCAAAGCTTCTTAAGGTTATGATCAAAGCACATAACAGACCACCCTGACGTTACAACAACCAAAACTTGCTTTAACGGATGCCCTTCCTTATATCTCCTATCAATTACACCAGTAGCCATTGCTACAGCGCGTCTACCTGCCGCAACCCGTGTTTTATCAGGCAATAGTGATAGTTCCGTTAACAATCTTGCTTCACTAAACCCCTCATCTACTCTCCTCAAATGCGGCTCCAGCACCTAAAACACACACATACATACCCAAAAAAAGAAAAAATTAAAAAGATAGAAGACATGTTTTCAAAATCTAAGAAGTAAACAAGTGTAGTTTTCACAATTTGTGCAAAAAATACTAAAATAGAAGCATAGAAGAACTACAAGTCAGCACGCGATAACGAAATCGTTTTCAAAATCATGCAGTCTAGAAAATTCGAGGAAGAAAACATCATGGCTAAAACAGAAATTTAAAAAACGACAAGTCATTAGCACCAGAATCGGGACCTGGATTTTGGCGTCGTGAGTGGCGACAAGAATTTCTTTCTTGCCGTCTCCATTAAGATCGGAAACAATCGGCGGGGGGAGACGTTCAGTCTCGTATTTGATTGGATACTCATCGGTTAAATGAAACCACGCCTCTCTGAAAGAGAAATCTCCTTCGTGCTGTATTTAAAAAGAAAAAGAAAAGGATGAAATTTGTGTTAATTAGGGGTTAGAAATAGCGATTATTTTGAAGGAAAAAGAGTGGGGGGAGGTTTAGGATTTTGAAAGAGGAGACCTGGAGAGAGAAGAATATGGAGAAGGCGGAGAGCATGAGGATGGCCAAATCGCGTTTTCTCATTTTGGATGGAGTTGAATCCGATTCTCGGCTTCTGTATCGTGCTGGTAGATCAAGACTGAGAATGTTCGTTATTCTACCCTCACCTCACTCCCTCGCTCATGCATTGCAGACCCCTTCTTGTTGGTGGGTGAGTAATGAACTGTTTCAGAAGTTCGGCTGGCTCAGAGAACAGTTAAACGACATGTCGTTTATTAATGGACTACACGTCTTTCAAGGTTCAGTCTCTTTTACAGAAGAATTATTTTTACAATCACGGGCGGCTACAAAAAGTTAAGCCGAACAAATTCCACCTCGATGTGATCATGTGGTAGTATTGAATCAAGAATTCTCAAACCAAGTCAAAGATGAAAACTTCCAAGTAAGAAACTTCGAAATTTATATACTCCGGAATAATTCGGGTCCAGGTTTCTGTCCATTTCAGTGGAGGTCTAAACCACCACCATATGTACAAACTTACTAGATGAAACATGATTTTGGCAGATGACAAGAATCAGTCTCGAATCACAAAAAAAAATGGAGCCTAATACCATGACAGCAATGCTAAATATCATAGCTGAACCTTGACGCACCCAATCGAGGGATCAGTGATAGGAGGATCACTTCATGCGACCTTTTCACTTTGTTGCTGCATGATCTTTTGTTTCCTTTTAGTCTCCAGGTGCGAAGCAAGTTGAGCACACTTCCTCTTGGCTTGTTCCAACTCTTTCTCTAATTCCTCAACCTGATATTTGACCAATAAATACATAATTTGCTATTGTTTTTCGAACTTCAAAACTTAGTCGTGATTTACAGAATTTTTAAGTCAAGACCAAAGGTGATGCGATGCGACTCTACCTACCGTTTGTTTCAATTCAGTCTCCTTCTTTGCGTATTCTTCACACCTGTAGAAGGTAGGGTATTGGGTGTGATTTATTGACCAGAAAGTATAGGACCGCAGAAAAATCAAGATAAGCGCTAACATTATAGGTTAACTGTTAAATTTGAGTGAGATTTCAGTAGTTCACTGTATGAAAGGTCTAAATGACATTGGACATTTCATCAGAAACGGATCTCACACGCACGTGCACACTCAAACACAGACACACGTAATTATCTACAATACCAAATTTTAGAACTAGTAACATTTTTGGTCTCTTCTTTGGCTGTCAAGCTACCTCCGAAGGAAAAAACAATCATGTCCTTAACAACAGAGGCATGTTCCATTATAATTTCCCAGAGCTTAATTTGAAAACAGCATGCAGATAATAGAGAGCGGTCAATGTAAGGCATGATGCTACATTCTGAACTTCCAGATTGAGTATAAAATATGCACCTCATAAAAAGTTCAATGTTCTCTTCACATATCTGATCAATTGGCTTAGATCCAAGACCATCATCAGATATAACTCCATTGTAAGATCCCTGCAAAAAGAGGCAATGAACCATGAATGTTAACATATTAATGATGTTCAGACAGCAAGTTGTTTAAAACCAGGTAATAATTCTTCTGGACATGTTGATTGTTTGTCCCAACTCTTTTTTTTCTGCTTTTAGACGCTTTACTTAAAGCAAAGGTAAAAGTACCAAGTGTAGACACCTAGAACTTAAAAGAAATGATTGGGTGACAATTTAGCTACGGATTGAGAAAATACAAGTCTCTACCAAACAGTTTTGAGTTTAAATGGCCAAGGATGCTAATGATAGAACTTCATGTAAGTCAGTCTGCATGTGCCCATGGTGAGCAGATGCGAAGGGTCAAGGAAATAAGCAGTAAGAAAAGGGTGAGTTGAATCACTTACAGCTGCCAACCCAATAATGGACTCTTCCACAGGTAAATCACTCTGGCCGGTGCTTCCAAGTTGCCTATTGCTCCTAGTGATAGGTTGATCCAGATGCATTTCCTCTTCATTAGTTGGAAGATCAATGTTATGCTGGTTAGCAGGCAATGGCTTTTGTGTTTTAACTGCACCTTGCTTTTGAATATCAAGTGATTTGACACCAGGAGGCAGAATTCCAAGCAAGTGACAATGGCGTTTCCTGTCTCAAAAAAAAAAAATTAAAAAAGCACTCAAGTTTAGATTCCTTGTCCTGTACATAAGCATTCAAACACAGTTCACATAAATAAATTAGTTAATAACCCTGTTGTATCCTTTATTCTTTCATCGATGATTGCAAATGAACGCTTACAACAAATAAATAATATTGCAATATAGTTGAAAAGTGCAGCCACTATAAGCAGTTCAAGGCTTTGAATATCTTAGCAACACAAACTATTCAATTCACAAGTTCGCAACTGCTTCGTTGCCTGTAGAAATCCAATGATTTGAACTTTGCCCCTAAATTCATTAATACCATTCCAGAATTTTATTTCCTTTGTATTATACTCAAGATTCAGCAAAACCCAATCCAAAAAATGTAACAATCCCATCTAGAGTTTCTGCCAAAATTGTTTCTATGTACGCACACATAATCCAAGTTAGAGCTTATGTTGAGTTCTTTTGGTGTCAGTCAAGGCACAAATCCAGCAGAGCCAACAGGGTAAGGTAAATTGAAAAGGAGAACAAAAGAGAAGCCCCTGTGTCATTAAATAGGATTTTCTAAAGATGCTTCACAGGACCAACAGAAAGCGAAGCAAATTTTGCAGTTTGCAAGCCAATATTTCAATATTGAGACACAAAATAAGTCATTTCCAACAGTGAAAATATCTCAGCAAAGGATTTCAAGGACACCTTCCTCTCCCCCATGAGAAAGGAAAAAAAAGGAAATAATTACTACACATGCATTCTCCCCCCAACAATTTCCAAGATTTGCAAACTGAAAGAAGTGAAAATACAGTAACAAACCAGTAATCCATAACCATCTGTTTCAGTCTAGCTTCCAATCGAATATACAACGACGACCTCTCAAAATCCTGCTTATCATGTGCAGGTTCTATAAAATTTGCTTCAAGAACTCCTATAATCAGAAAGCAGTAAGTAGCTGACAATTCAAGGAAAAACATTAGACAACAGAAATTGAGAGAAAAGTTTGAATACCAACAACACCGTTCCCTTTTACTGCAGCATCACCAGTGACTTTCCAGAAGGGCTGCAATAATGCAAAAAGACTAACCAATAAGTTGCATAATAACTATGTTGCTGATTTGCTTTTATCCAATCCATAGGCATTTCTAATGCAAGGAGAACAGGTACTGAAAAGTTTCACATGTTTTTGCTACTTTCAAAACAATATAGTGGCTGAACATCAAAATATATTACATAAGAGTTTAAAATCTTCCATGTTATGCAATTTTTTCCATGGAATGCACCAGTAGGAAAATATACAAAAGATGCATCAAACTACATGAAAAAAATGGGAGAAAAATACAAAACATACCCTGATGAGTCGATTTTTATGGTACACATTGAATCCAGAAACAGAAAGAGCAGGAGCCTCTTTAATGAAACCAACCGTTGTCTCCACAGTGACCTAATGCAACCCCCCACCACCCAAAATAAATGAACAAATAAGAACATAAGACCTACGCCTCCAACACATTTCTTCACATATTTGTGTAAATAATTCACGTTCAACAAATCAGCAAAAGTACTCCAACAAAAATTTAGTTGGTCATATATTGGCTCATATGTACAC
>Ga0325414_1002962_pt1 | contig 17523 bp, 9 predicted proteins | sample PopdelMetagenome_8_FD_206183 | JGI IMG/M metagenome (GOLD analysis project Ga0325414, IMG submission 206183) | Populus deltoides microbial communities from Bellville, Georgia, United States - Leaf-PdKOR-R3 | ecosystem: Host-associated > Plants > Phyllosphere > Phylloplane/Leaf | place: USA... | reverse complement strand
AATTTATATTTTAATATATTTGATATAATTTAATTAATTTTTATATGATATAATCATGTTATTAATTATATAATTAATATAACAAATTTATCATAATTAAATATAAAATTAATAAAATAATACAAAAAAATTCACACTTTGAAAAATGACCACATATTTTAGAATTTTAAAAAATTAATCGTCAATATTTTAAATTCTGATTTTCCAATTACATTTTTTTAAAAATTCAAAATTCAAACTTTTAAAAAATAACCATTAACATTTCAAATTTTAATTTTTTATTTTTTTTAAATACATCTATAAATATGCTCATATGCTTGAACATTTTTCTTCATCATTTTCTTCTTTCCAACCTTTACTTTATTTACTTTAAAGTTTGTCATGAATCATTCTAAATTTATTTTTTATGATGCTTTTGGTTTTGATGTTAACATTCTCATGTTTGCATGTTTGCCTTCCTAGTTTCTATGATAGTGTTGTTGAAGAAGAATTAAATCATCAAGGGTAGAGAACAGAGTCTCGTGACTCTGTTCTTGGTCATAATATCATCAATCATTATAGAAAGAAAGGTGAACTAAGGCTATATAATGATTATTTTTCTGAAAATCCTAAATTCATTGAAAGCTAATTTTGAAGGAGATTTAGAATGGGTCATCGCCTTTTTATTCGGATCGCAAATGCAGTGAAGCTTCTAATCCATACTTTTAAAAAGGACAAATGTTGTTGGTGTTCTTGGCTTATCTTGCCTTTAAAAGATAATTGCAGCTCACATGATACATGCGTATGATATTCCTACAAATCTTACTTATGAATATCTTCGAATTAGAGAAAGCACTATGATAGAAAGTCTGAAAGTTTTTGTCAAAGCAATAATAAAAGTCTTTAGTGATTGGTATCTAAGGGCACCAAACAAGATTGATATTGCTTGATTACTATCAGCTCGAGAGCAACATTGATTTCCAAGGATGTTAGGAAGCATTGATTGTATGCACTGGAAATAAAAGATGTATATTGGTTATTGTTGTGAACTAACTATAATTTTAAAAGCAAGAAATTCATAAGATCTTAGGATATGGCATGCATGAATCACTAAATGATATTAACGCTCTTAATTGATCATCCATCTTCACTGCACTTGCTGAAGGTCATACTTCTCCTATCAATTATATAATTAATGGTCACGAATATACAATAGGATACTATTTAACAGATGAGGTTTATCATAATTAATCAATCTTTGTTAAGAAAATCCCAAAGCCATTAGGAGAAAAGAGAAAATATTTTGCAAGTAAGCTAAAGTCTGCAAGAAAGGATGTAGAGCGGGTGTTTGAGGTGTTGCAATCTCGTTTTGTAATTGTGTGTGGCTTGTGCGATACTAGGATGAAGAAACGTTTGCAAATATTATAAAAGCTTATATAATAATGTATAATATGATTATTAAGGATGAATGAGCAACAAACCTTGGATTTGAATGTGAACATGAAGTAAATTCTTCTATATTATTGTCATATGGTAAAATAATAGAACTATATGAGTTTCTTTAAACTCATAATTGAATAAGGAATAAAACAACTAGCTCTCAACTCCAAAAAGATTTGATCAAACATTTGTGGCAACATCATGGTGACATGTACAATCATAAGATTTTAACTTTTTATGTTATTATGATTTTCTAGTATTTTTATGATGTTCTATTTCCCTATTTTATTGTTATCTTTCAAGTCAATTAATCTTAATTATTGTTGTGTGTTAGAAGAACTTAGAAAAATCTTATAAATTGATATCAATTCTATAATAATATAAAATTAAACACTAATCAATATGTTTAAAATAACCAGGAAAGTTTAAGATATATAATTAAAAATACATTAGTAAAAAGAAATACATTAGTCAAGTTAATTAAAAACTAAAACTTTTTTTGTAGGCATTATTTTTATGTTCCAAAAAAAAAATTAAGAAATACTCATGGTAACCATTCGAGCTGACGAGATTAGTAATATTATCCGTGAACGTATTGAGCAATATAATAGGGAAGTAAAGATTGTAAATACTGGGACCGTACTTCAAGTGGGTGACGACATTGCTCGTATTTATGGTCTTGATGAAGTAATGGCAGGTGAATTGGTAGAATTTGAAGAGGGTACGATAGGCATTGTTATTTTTAAAATACATTGCAGAAATCGAATTCAACTTAGAAATATCCATTTTTCATAATTTTTGCTTCTTTCTTAATCCTTTCCAATTCTTGTTTCTTTACTTTATTGAATCATTATAGCATGTTGCTTTGACATAACTTTCATGTCTTATTTCTTTTGTTCTTTAATTTCAATTAGAGTACCCTTAAATTGTTATAAAAGGTTTGATGCAGTTATTTTTTCAACTTTCTCTTTTTCTTGTTTACATTTAAGTCCTTCCTTTGCAACATTCTAAACAATTGGTCTATCTTAAAAAATCAACGATTCACTATTTTCTCATAAACTAATATAATTAGGGGTTGATGGAGTTGATGAAGTTAGACTTGCACACTAATATTGCCATTTGGTTTTTTTTTTTTTTGAAGATAACCCAACAATTTTCAAATTGAAATCGTTTGCCAATGTAATAAGCATATATTTTCTGAGCATCATTAATCTGGTAAAAAATAGAGAAATTCAATATGATAAAAAATGTATTAAACAATCTAACATGAAAATGAATATTAAAATTATCCATGATTTTCGTTCATTCCACTTTGATGATGGTTTTCAATTTGGGTAAAAAATCCAACAAACTTACCAACTTCTATATTTATTTCTTGCCATCTACTTAAGATGTGTACTTGGGAACAATTGTTCAAACTCCCTCAATTCTCAACTAAGTAATCATATACTTTAGCCTAAAATTATTTTGTTTGTTTTTTAACTCCTGCAATTGGATCTTTGCTTGTATTTAACCATGCAGTAAAAAATAAATAATCTTTATCCGGTGAGAAGTTCTTACTTCTTTATGATATTTTTTACTAGTTAGAAAATTAAATTAGAGTATATAGAGTCATTAATTATTTGACTCAGATCACTTGGTTGAGAGAAGATATATTTTTACTCTGTAATAAGAAAGTTGGTGAAAGAGTTTGGAAAATTTGAATCTATCTACATTAAAAAAAAAACTCAAGTTAGAACTAGAACGTTTATAGTGTCATCTCTACCAAAAACTCAAGTTAGAACCTTAAAAGACAAAGGTAATGTTTACATATATGATTTCACTTTTCCCTATAATATCATGTAAGTCTTTTTTATTACAATAGTGGCATCAAAATGTATCATGCGATAGTTAACTCAAAATGATGACATGAGAACTTTCTAACTCATTCCATTATTTCCTTGATAATATAACTAAAATTGACATCTCAGCTTATCAATTTCTTATGCTTCACATGACTAACTATAAAAGTTGTAAAGGTTATTTTTAAGATGTCATGTAATCCTTACAAGTGCAAAAGACTATTTTCTTAACTCATATACTGAGATGCTCAATTATATTTTTCTAATATAATTTCTAATAACAGTCAACCAACCTTCATATATCTCCTATACAAATATATAGATGTCCCGTAACATAGGAAAACCAAGTGGTAGGGTTGATTGACTTGAAAAGATAGAATACATAAGCCTAATAAGAAGCAAACCACATCTAAGCCAATAATAGCAGAAAAATAAACTTTTTCACACAGGAAATAAATTATAATATAAAGTATTTTGACATGACATTTACAGAGTGAAATTGCTAATCTTTAGTAATGCTAACCATCATAATAAAATAAATTGCTAAGCATTTCAAAGTTTCACTTGTAAACACAAAGGTGCATGGTTCAAGAATATGGAGCAGCCATCTCAAGCAAAAAAAGCTCAAGGGTAGGGCATTCTTTAAATTCTTTGTAGATCTCATTCTAGTCAGACTAGGCAATACCATTTTTTCACTTGAAATTTTAGCAACCACTAATTTTGAAATTAAGTGTGTGGAGGTCTCAGTATCATTAAATTGACTATGGGCAAGTAATTATAAAAATTGCCAATAACCACTTTGTACTCCTCTTATATCTCTTTACATGTAAAAGCATACATTCATGTTCATTTTATAATCTTTTTATGCAAAAAAAAAAAAAAAAAGAGAGATTAAGCTTTCAAAAAGCTAACATCATATTTCTTATTGGTTAAGAACTTGAAAATACATAAATTTGCCTACAAATAAATGTTCTTACAATATAATCTCTATCAAAAACAAATAATTGAAAGCAATATAAGTTAGATCTATGTCCATGGAATATAAAGTTTATCTATTATGTCAATAGGACAGAATTTAGCAAAGTTTTTCCAAACCAAAGAAAAATTCAGAAATTCTTCCACGAGTTATTAAAGCTTAACTTCTTGAGTAGGCTTATGATCTTCTAATATTTTGTTACTCAACTTTGCCTCATTTCAAACTCTCATGTGGTTGATTTTCACTTCACCTTTTCTCTTCTATAATTCTACTACATTCTCTCTTCTATTTTCTTTCCTTTTACATTTTCTGAATTCTTCCACGAGTTATTAAAGCTTAACTTCTTGAGTAGGCTTATGATCTTCTAATATTTTGTTACTCAACTTTGCCTCATTTCAAACTCTCATGTGGTTGATTTTCACTTCACCTTTTCTCTTCTATAATTCTACTACCTTCTCTCTTCTATTTTCTTTCCTTTTACATTTTCTCTTATGTTGTACTATTATTTACAATATAAGCTTCAAATCAATCCAAAAATCACCAAAACTAACACTCAAATTTTGTAGAGACTACCAATAAGAGAAAGCAACCAGTTTTTTTGCAAAGTAAATTCTAATAAAAAAACCATTAAATATATCACAATTAAAAAAAACATAAGGCCAAGCCTCTTCAGCGAACCTTGTTCCTTCGACGTCTTCCCCTCTACATGGTACTGCTCCTTCAGGGACCCCTGGGATTTCTCCCCCTCACCACCATCCAGGGCCTTACCATGTGTTTGGCCGGCTCTTGATATTAAAACATATGCTTGAGTATTTTGATTTTGATACTTCTGATATGGTTCGACTACCAGTTTGGGTCAAATTCCCTAATTTGCCTCTTCAGTGCTGGTCACCATTGTGTCTTTCTAAGCTAGCAAGTGTGATAGGGAAACCAGTGCATGCTGATCCTCCAACAACCTCTATGACTCGGCTCTCTTATGCCCGAGTGCTGGTTGAGGTTGATTTACTTGCTGACTTACCATCTTTGATCAACATCACCCTCTCCAATGGTGTTTCGATATCCCAGGTAGTGTCATACGAATCTTTGCCACGGTTTTGCAAGCAATGTAAAACTTTAGGACATTTCAATTATGCTTGCACTAAATCCAGTCATAAGCGCAAAAAGCCCCCTCCCACAGCTTCTGCTCCCTCCGGATACACTTCTCCCTCAGCTGATACAAAGGCTGTTGAAAAGCAGTCCTTCAGGGAGGAACCTCAAGGAGAACCGGAGGTTGATCCAATGGCTGCTGAGGCAGCTGTAGCTGTTGAACAGAGAGCTGATTGTTCTGTGCGCAAGTGGGCAAAAATAGTTTCTCAGCCTAGATCCCCTGATGTTTCTGCAGATTCTCCTCAGGTTGTTCTCGTCTCCAAAGATCGCCTTGACACTGCTGCCGCATTACCTCCACGGAGGCAATACTTGACAAGGAGCAAAGTCGTTGCCTCTGCTTTTGGCAGATCAGGATTGTTTGGAAAGATTGGTCCTTCCAACAGCTCCTCCTCGGCTGATTCCAGAATCCAGGGAGGCACAGTTTCAACCCCATCCTCCTCCCTTTGATATATTATAATATTACGGAATGGTGGCCAAGGACTATATCCTTGTGTCTATTTAGGTTTTTTAGTATTGTATTCTGGTGTAGCCTTTGTAGGCATTTTTTTTATTGGTGCAGTCATAGTTCTGCCTGTTGCTGTGCTGTTTTGTATTGCTAGTTTGGGTTGTAGGATGTTGCTGCTTATTTTGCTGGATGCTTTCTTGCCTGCTGCTTTGATGGCTGGGGCCTGTTCGTAGGCTTGTTTCTTGCTCTGTGTTTGCTCCCCCAGCTCTTGTTGCTTTGTTTTGGGAAGCTTGTTCTCTTCTAGGAGCCTTTCTTGGGTCTGTGGCAGTGAGTGTTCTGCATGAAGGTTACGTTGGTCTGCTGATTGTGGTTCCTGCTGCCTTGGTGATATAATTTGCTTGCTGGGTTTATTGTTGCTGGCTTCGAGCTCTCCTAGGCTAGTTGCTAGCTGGCTACCTTCTGCAGTTGTTGTCTTCGGCTGTAGGTTGCTGCTGGATTGCTGGTCTACTTCTAGGCCCTACTTGTTGTGTTGTTTGTAGGCTTTGTGGCCTGTTAGCCGGATATTTTGTTGTTGCTTGGTGTGTGCTTGTGGCCCAGTTGGTTGGGTTGGTTAGACTCTATTGTGTGAGGTCTCATCCTGGTGTGCCCTGTTGTGGGGCTTTGGTCCATGTACTTGGCTTGAAGTTAGTAGTCCACGCTTGATGTTGGCTCTAGGGCATCTGTTCCCCTTGGTGCTGTCACTTGGAAATCAGTTGGTCCAGGCTGTCTTGGCGCTGGTTTGCTCTTTGGTGGCTTCTGGTTCGGCTTAGTGGGGGCATGGTCCTCATGGCTTTTTAAATTTTGTTCCCTGCATGAGGGATGTTCATGTTATTTGTATATGGGAACTTGTTCACTTTTTCAAGGGAGTCTGTTCCCGTTGATATTACTATGGTTTATGCAAGGGAGTCTCTTCCCTTTGTATGGATTTGCATGTCCTTTTGTATTGCTGGTTTCCAGCTTGTACTGCAAGCTTGTCTTGCTCTTTTTGATCTATACAATACTTACATTTGATCAAAAAAAAAAAACAATTTTTCAGAATTGTCTTGCTAACTAAAATAACTTAAGCAAGCTAATTGAAAAGGTAAATCAATAACTGATGAGCAAGGGAAATAATCACATGAAGTGAGAAACTAGGGAACAAGTACAAATAATTAACAAGTAAGGACAATTGAATGACAATTGCTTCATATTCTCTCAAACTAAAAAGAAGCTAAGACCTAGGGATTTGATTTTTAAAGGCTTCTTTTTCTTTTTTTTTAAGAGGAAAGCAAGGGACAACTATAAATGAAAACGTTGTTGGTTAATGTGTATATACCTTATGTTGACCTTTAGGTCATACATTTATGTGTGCGTGTGTGTATGTGTGTTGATGAGAGAATAAATTTTAAACAAGTTGATACAAATATCATGTCATTAAGCATGAAGTATTTCATGAAGAAATCAAGAAGAAGTCCAAGAAGGAAGTACATTGAAGAATTAGAATTAAATATTCACTTTTAGTGCTTGATGTAAATCCTTTATCTTATATTGAAAGCACAAAATTAAAATGAATGTATACACTTTACTATGCATACATTTAAAAGGATTAATAAAACGATTCTAAGAGTTCACATATGTTAAAACTGATAAATCTAGAATTCTGCATAAAATGGTCGATCGTTTGGTGATACTAAATGAATTAGTCGACACATTGTTTATCCGTGATGAACACCTGGGAATCCTGCAGGAACTAGTTAATCGATTGGTTAACACATTTGAACTAGTCGATCGTTTCAGCTGTCAGTGGAATTAAAATGGCTATAAATGACTAGTTTTTGCTAGAAACATATATATAGCTTGCTTAATTATAAAATTAAAAAGGAGATCCAAACCTATATGATATACAAGCTATTCTAAGTGCAAAAACACATCAAAATCATCAATCATTGATTATACTCTAATTGGTGCTATTAAACCTTCATATTCTAGCACAAGAGTATTTAATTTAATTCTCACTACACTTAAATATCTCCAAATCCTTTAAGTGCTATCTTGTGAGATATAAAGATATTAAAGCTTTCATTTGTTTTATCCATTATATTAAGAGAGTTATTAATAATAACAAGAATTACACTTGTAAACCTTTGAGAGTTAGGTATGAATTCTTGGTATTGGTGATGTAATTTCACCAAGAAAAAATCTTGAAGAAGACATATCTTCAAGTGGAAAAATCTCGGTGTAGATTCATCAAGTGATGAAAAATCTTGTAGAGAAAATATCTTCAAGTGGTGTAAAAAGCTTGGGATAGACTCGTCAAGTGGCAATTATAATCTTGAACTTAGACTAGTAAAGAAATACAATACTCAAAACCGGTATGGTACTTGATGTGTGAATGCAGGCTTGTTGAACCACGTTAAAAATTGAGTTTGAAAATTCTCTCCTTTACCTATTTATTTTAAGTGCTTTAATTATATTATTAGTTATTTTGTTTATTTTTTAATTGAATTAAATTGCATTGATTGTTAATATTAGTGATACAACTAACTCACCCCTCTTATGTGTTATTGTTGCCTTAATCCTAGAACAACAATTGATATCAAAGCCTAGTTATGATTTATAAAGTTTGCTTAGACTTTGAGTAGAATGTCAATCACTAGCTATAATCTCCAAAATATAGGGTCATCCATATCTAAACTACCATTCTTTAATGCAATGACTATACCTATTAGAAAGCTAGAATATATATATATATATATATATATATATATATATATATATATATATATATATATATAAGTCTTATAGGCTTATCAAAATTGAAGAAGGTATAATGATTCCTAAAGCTAGAAGTCAATATACGAATGATGATAAAAAATTACTTTCCATGGATGTTAAAGCTATGAATACTCAATATTATGCATTAAGTAGAAGCAAATTTAATAAAATCATGTCTTACAAAAATGGTAGGGACATATAGCATGTTTTAGAAATAACATATGAAGGAACTAACCAAGTTAAAGAATTTAAAATAGACATGTTAGTTCACCAATATGAATTATTTTAAATGCTTCTAAATGAATCCATAACTAGTATGTTTACTGGAATGACTACTATAACTAATAATTTGGATGCTCTTGGTAGGACTTATACTAATGTGAAAGTTGTGACCAAAATTCTTAAGTCCGTAATGAAAAATTAGGAAGCAAAGGTGACGGTAATTCAAGAAGCTAAGGACCTCATCAAACTTTCATCGGAGAAGCTCATTAGTTATTTAATGAAACATGAGATTGCTATGGAAAAGCAAGAATAAGAAGAGAAACCAAAGAAGAATTTGGCGTTCAAAACCATTCATCATGATGAATAAGAAGATGATGATGAACATCATGAACATGACATTGCTTTAATTACATAGCAATTCTGAAATTTTCTAAGAAAGAAGCAAGGGAATAAAAGATTTTAAAATTTCAAGAATGATAAAAACAAGGAACTTCCAAGGTGTTATAAATGCTATAAAATAGGTCACACAAAAGTAGATTATCGACTTCTTCAAAACAAAAAAAATAATTGTCATCACAAAAGAGCAATGAAAGTTACATTGAGTTATGATTTTGACTCAAGTTCAAGTGATGAATAATGACATGTTACAAACATGTGATTCATGGAAATTGAAAGCAAAAATAAGATACAATCTTTGGATGATGAATCTAACCCTACTTATGATAAATTAAATGATGCTTTTGAATCTTTATATGATGAATTTAAAAATTTAGGTTCAAAATATAGTTTATTGAAAAAAAAACCATGTATGATTGCTTATTGAAAAAGAGAATATGGAAAAGAAAGCTTGTATTATTATTGATGATAGCATAAAATGAGTTAACTCGAGAGTGAAAACAAATCCTTAAAAGAAAAGGTAAAAAAGCTAAACATAACCTTAGCTAAATTCACTCAAGCTTTAAATACTTGAAACAATGTTTTCTAACCAATGGTGAGCTTTCAATAAAATAAGGTTTAGGTTACTTTGTTAAAGTCAAATAATCATATGACCTTAATCATAAGTGCTATTATTATAGAGCAATAGATCATTTGATTTATGCATTTCCTATTAAAAAGGATAAAACTTGTAATATGAATTGGGTTCCAAAAGGAGTCACCCCTAACAATAGAGAACCCAAAAAGATATGGGTATCAAAGAACTCGTCTTGATCTTTGTATGTAGATTTTTGGATAGTGCTTGCTTAACAAAAGATAGATGGGATCTTCATCAACCAAAGCATGTACATCAAAATCTTCTAAAGACTTGAAATGGAACAAGTAGGAACATCAGCGATACTTGATATAATCAAAGAGGGTAAGAATGTAAATATCAAGGTATGATCGGTTCCATAATATAGACAGAATATCATGCTTTGTATATGTCTACATGCATGTTTTAAAGCTTACCATATAGTATCAAATATTAGTTGCATAAAACAAAATTTAAAAAACATTTTTTGCATGGTATAATTGATTTAGGGTTGTGGTATCCAAAAGAAAGCAAAATGAGTTCGATTAACTATTCGGATATGGATAAGCTATTAAGTAAGAATCACTTTTGTGAAATAAAAAGTTTCTTAGGCTTTACTCATGATAAAAATGTTTGATGTCTTGTTTATATGTGTATACATTACTGGAAATAAGTTGAATTTATTTAAGTGATCAAATGTATACCCTTGTAGCATGAAAACCTTAAAAGATTTGTTATGCTGCAAAATCTATTGTCTTTCAAATTCTAAGACGGAGCGGTTGACTGGTTTGTTATTTCCAGTTTAACCGGCTGACCAGTTGAGCCAAAAACAAAAATAGAGGATAACTACTGGATGAATAATGAATTTTTAATATTTTATTTGGAGTTAATTTTTTAATCTACAAGTTAAATAAATATGTATATTTTGACTCATAAAATATTTATAAAAGATAAATTTTAGAAAACCTTGAAGTTTGTGTGAACCGGTTGACCATTTCATACAACTGGATCAACCGGCTAACTGGTTGAGCTAGAGTATTACCAATGAGGCTATTGTCTAATTTTTAAGATTTTGACCCTTTGATTTCTTTATTTTTTTGGATATAATTTCTTTAATGAAAATGTTCTATTTTAAGTGCAAATAAATTATCAAAATAGAATTATAGAAAATTCTTAGATTGGGTTTTAACTGGTTGATTGGTTGAACTTAACCCATAGCAACCAATCAACCAGTCGCTCGAAAATATAAATAGAATTGTGTTTTTCAAACATTAATAGATTACCCTCAAATTATAAACCCTAACCTGATAACACTCTCAATTTTTCACCAAATTACACCAAATCAAACACCTTTTTAAGTTTTTTTTCTTGAAGATTAAGGAGTGATGGCACCAAAGGAAAGTCAAATCAAGGAGCAAAAGGGTTGATGATCTAACATTTCATTAAAGTGATAACATCCAAATATTCTTAAACTATTTTACAAATAGATCAATTGTTGTAGAAAGAGGTTTATGAGATGATTTATATGCTTTTAAGATTGATAGTGTGTGTGTGTGTGTGTTTGATCAAATATAAGAAGTTGTATAGATAAAAAATAAAATATAGTTGGAGACCAACGAGTCAAAGGTACAGGCATAAAGGGAACAAGCTCCCTTGAATAGTTAAGGGAACATCCTGGAGAACCAGTAATTCAAATAAACAGGCATATACAAGCATAGGGAATAGACTCCTTAGAAAAAGGGAACAGGCTCCCTATAACAAAAACAAGACTACCTTGCAGGACAAAAACCCTAAGACATTAGAGCAGCAAAAGAATAACAGCATAAGCCAGACACTTCCAAACACAAACTCTGTAAATACTACCAGCAAACCCACAACAAGAGTAAACAACAAACTACAACAACCAAGCACAACCACCATGCCTCTACACATGCAATATCTGCTCAGAAGCGACATAGCACCATAATAAAACAAAACACCACAAACAACAACTCCAGAACAACAAGTCAAACAACCAGAACCAAAACCAACCGTACCAAGATCAACAAACCAAAAAACCATAGCACTGGATCCTCAAGAACCACTTACAGAACTATAGAAAACAAACTAACAATACATAAGAAGTAGCAACAGTTATTAGCTGCAATCAATGACAGCAATCTGGGGGTTGACCAGTTGTCTTTAGACGAGATTTGTCTGGTCACTGACCCGTAAATATACCAAGTCCAGTATCATGCAAAGCTAGAGGGAGCAAGCCTTTGCTCCGAGTCATATAACCCCGACTGCTCTTGGCAGAGGGAGGTTCAGGAGGGACATTCTTAGATTTCCCATTCCCAGTTGAATCAAACTCAGAAGAATTATTAAGGATTGTTTTAGCATTACTGGCCAATTCGTACTGGGAAGATGTTTCATGCCGAGGAAGGAGCTTTGCCTTTTTCGCCCTCCGAATAGCTTCTCGGCTCCCAGTTACCGCTCTTTCAGCATTGGGACAAGGATCCCTTGAGGGCTGGCTAATAACAGGATTCACTATAGTACCTTCGTCAGAAAAAACAGAGGGATGTGCTCTCTTTACCATCCCAGAAATGGGAGAATCCTCAGCTCTAGTGTTAAGCTTCTAACAGGTAGTGCTTGTATGTCTAGATATACAACAATAGCAGCAGAATTTCGACATGTATTCATAGATGACCCTTTACTTGATAATTGTTCCATTTGGCATGGAGAGGTTGATAAAATGAGGCAAATCTGCTGACAGATCCACCTCTATCATGACTCTAGCAAAGGACACCCGAGACATGGAGAAAGTGAGGTCATCACATCGAATAGGTTTGCTAATAACACTGCTAATCTTTGATAGACATGCATGTGACCAACATTCCAGCGGGAGATTCGAAAAACACACCTAGACCGATACAAACGACATATCTGGTTTTCCAAAATCAAAATAAGAAGGCATAGGCTTTATCACGAGTGGCTTACCTTGAACAAAGTAAATGCATCTGCGTAGAACCTTGATCATATCAGTTTCTGAAGAGAAGCAGAAGACCAGCTAGCCTGAATCATGAAGATTCAGAGTGACATTTTATTTCCAAACATGGGCCATAAATTTCCCAAGAATAGTATACCCAAGAGTTTTACCAATTGAATATCCAATCAGACATAATTTCCTGATGTCTCTAAGTTCACCAAAATCTTCAATTAATAGAGAGCATGAATCAAAATTATTAGAGGAACGAAAAGGAGTAAGGTGAGGGCCATTATTAAGGGTAGGCAACGTAGTGACCTTGGGGTAATAATCATCGAATTGATAGTTTATTTGAATCTATAGGTTGAAGCACATTGTTTTATATGAAGAAACCCACTTACCCAAAATTGATTAAAATGTTCTTCACAAACTTAAAGATTAATATGGAACATAGGATTTTTAGTAGTTTGCAAGACAAATCAATTATATTTAATTGTGATACTCTAGGTGATATATTAGGTATAAGCAATAAAGGTTCTAGATTATTTGAATTTAAAGTAATACCTATTATTGAGGGTTTTGTTTATAATGATGTTGTGGTATTACATATGGGTAAATATGATTTTGCTCCTGAAGCAAAAATTAAGAACCGAGACTTGTTTTTAAAAAGTAGAATTATTCATAGGATTATACCACACAATAGTTTTTCTAAAAAGGAACATTTTTTTATGAAGTAACCTTAATGGATTTGTGCTTAATTAATTGTATGATTAGAGGTTAACCAATCTACCAAATATTATGTTGAGGAATTTGATCATAAAACATGATCAAAAACAAAAATCCCTTCCATATAGTTAATGTCTAACTACAATATTTGAGCATTTTGGGATTTTATTAACGAGTACGGATAAGACACCATATTCAACATCAAAATGAGATTTATGTTGAATTAATGAGGATAATGTTTGGGTTTCTAGAGACTAACTTGGGGTTCATGTTGAGAAAGAGCATGATGAGAAAAAATAATAGCGTGTGGGTAATGATGTTGAGTTTAATGCAATGATTGAAACACCAATGCCTGCTTATTTGCATATAGAGGCATCAAGTTCTTGGCAATCTAGGATGGATGACTGACTAACACAACTTGAGACAAATGTGTGCTACATTCGGGAGATAAAAGAGAATATAGCCAGTAATTTCATGGAGATTAAGACGATGATGACTAATCTTTTCTCTTGATATCCACCACCTTATCTTTTGTACTAAGAACACTAGCATTTTTTTCATGCTTTTATATTTTTATTCTGTTTTAATTTGTATTGGATATTGTATTTTAGATATTATGTAATGAATTTTTATTTCTTATGATTTTCATTATATAATTGCTTATTTATATCTCTCTATAATATTTTTGTTGATGCCAAAGAGAGAGAAATAGATATGAACATTAATGTCATTGTAAAAAAAGAAGAATTGTGTCAATAATATATGCATACATTTAGGGGGAGAAATCAATTATTCAATTTTCTTGATGTATAAGTTAATATTGAAAATACAATCTTTTCATATTTACTTAGATTGCGCTAAATTATTAATGTTTCGTATATACTGCACTGCAAAAGATAAAGGGAGGCATGTTTTTCATATCTAAGTTACATATTAATTGTCATAATAAAAAAGGAGATTGTTGACCTTTAGGTCATACATTTATGTTTTTTATATATATTTTGATGATAACAATAATAAGAGAATTGGACTAATAATATGTTTGGTTGAGAATAAGTTTTAAATAGGCTTATACAAACATCATAAAATCAAACATGAAGGATTTCACGAAGAAATCAAGAAGAAGTCCAAGAAGAAAGCATATTGAAGACTTAAAATTAAGTATTTTTTTATGATTGATGTAAGTCCTTTATCTCATCTTGGTAGCAAAGAATTAAAATAAATGCACACACTTCACTATGCATATATTTAAAAGGACTGATAAAACAGCTCTAAGAATTCACCTAGTTTAAAACTAATAAATCTGGAATTTTGTATAAATCGGTCAACCGTTTGGTCATATCAAATGAACTGGTCGGCCGCTTGTTTATCTGTGATGAACACCTAGAAATTCTACTGGAAATGGTCTGCTAATTGGTTTGATCAATTTGAACCGATCGACCTTTTAAAAGGAGAAATCAATTATTCAATCTTCTTAATGCATAAGTTGTTATTGAAAATACAATCTTTTTATATTTACTTAGAATATGCTAAATCGTTAATGTCTCTTATATATTGCATAATGAACGATAGGGGAGACATGTTTTTCATAACTAAGTTACATATTAATTGTCATCATAAAAAAATGAGAGATTATTGACCTTTAGGTCATACAAATATTTTTGTCTATACTGATGATAACAATAATAGGAAAATTAAACTAATAATATGTTTGGTTGAGAATAAGTTTTAAACAGATTTATACAAACATCATATCATCAAGCATGGAGGATTTCACGAAAAAATCAAGAAGAAGTTCAAGAAGGAAGCATATTGAAGACTTAGAATTAAGTATTCATTTTTAGTGCTTGATGTAAGTCCTTTATCTCATCTTGGTAGCACAAAATTAAAATGAATGCACACACTTCACTATACACATATTTAAAAAGATTGATAAAATGATTCTAAGAATTCACCTAGGTTAAAAGTGATAAATCTAGAATTCTGCATGAATTGGTTGACCATTTGGTGATACTAAATGAACTAGTCGACTACTTGTTCATCTATGATGAACACTTGGGAATTTTTCAGGAATTGGTTAACTGATTTGCTTGACCAATCCTAACTGGTCGATCATTTCAGCTGTTAATGGGACTGTAACGACTATAAATGAATAGTTTTTGCAAGAAACATATATATAACTTGCCTAATTGTAAAATCAAGAAGGAGATCCAAACTTATATTATATACAAGCTATTCTAAGTGCAAAAACATATTAAAATCATCAATCCTTGATTATACTCTAATTAGTACTATTAAACCTTTATATTCTAGCATAAGAGTATTTAATCTCATTCTCACTACACTTAAATACATTTAAATCCTTTAAGTGTTATCTTATGAGGTATAGAGATATTAAAACTTTCATTTGTTTTATCCATTATATTGAGAGAGTTATTTGTGATAACAAAAATTAAACTTGTAAGAGAGTTAGGTATAAACTTCTAATATTGGTGATGTAATTTCACCAAGAAAAAATCTTGAAGAGAACATATCTATAAGTGAGAAATATCTTGGTGTGGATTCATCAAGTGGTGAAAATCTTAAAAAGAGAATATCTTCAAGTGGTGTAAAAAGCTTAATGTGAATTCATCAATTGGCAATTGTAATCTTAAACTTGGACTAGTGAAGGAATACAATGCTTAAGACCATTTTGGTATTTGAGGTGTGGATATAGGCTTGTCAAACCATGTTAAAAATTGATTTTGCAAGTTTTATTCCTTACCTATTTATTTTAATAACTTTAATTATATTTTTTTGTTATTGTCTTTAATTGAATTAAATTGCATTGATTGTTAATATTAGTTATGCATATAATTCACCCTCTTAGGTGTTATTGTTGCCTTAATCCTATAACAACATATTTTTAATGTTATGTTTTTTCAAGGACGCGTAGAAATAAAATTTATGTAAAATTAAATGCATTTTAGATATTGAAATAGTTATTCTGTTGGAGCTGTTAAAAGAGAAAATAATAGCTAAAAGGATATTTTTTTTGTTTTGGCTTTCCTTTAGCATCTTGTGTTGGAGATGCTCTTAGTAGTTATATATATTGCATGAATGAGCCTTTACATTATGGCATTGACTATATGTTAAACTTTAAAAGATTATGCATGTTTGCTGAAACAAAAAAGATTATAAATGTCTGTTGAAATTAAAAAAAAAACTTTAAATTAAACTTTTCTTTTTCCACACCTAGTTTAATAAGTTTTGGTGATTTTTTTTAAGTTGGGCTAAGTATGTCACTCACTATCTATTATAATTTTTTTTTTTAATTAGGATAAATGACCTTATGATGTTAAAGTTGGAAAATACATGGGGGAAAAAATAATACATCACAAATAAAACAATTATATAGAAGAGTGTATGTTGTGATTATTGTGTGTTTTTGTATCGTATTCTACGTTTTTACTTGGTGGCCTAAGGTATTCATACATCTCAAGTTACATGAAACTATCTCATGGATTATGGAGTCATAGACATACTGTGCAGGAGTAATCATGGAGAATAACACCATTTTTATAAGGAGCAGATAACACTTTGTGCTTAGGTGAAAGTTAGGTGATGGTAAATGTTGTGCCAATATAAATGAAGGCACTCCTATGTTGTTCTTTGCATCTTTATTGTATTGGGGTTAGTTGTTGAGAGAATAACAAATATTTTATACTAGGTACAAAAATAAAGAATTAATAAAGAAATTTCCACAATAAATGCTTAGATAGATCATTATATGGAGACATGAAGATTTTGTTTGGAGATATAAAGATTTCTAATCAATGAAGAAATTTCCATAATAAATTTTTAAGGAATCATTATATAGATGCATGAAGATTTTGTTTGAAGAAAAATAACTAGTGCAATGGGCTTTAAGGATATATATATATATATATATATATATATATATATATATATATATATATATATATATATTAGTATATTTTTATG
>Ga0325414_1002961_pt1 | contig 17525 bp, 11 predicted proteins | sample PopdelMetagenome_8_FD_206183 | JGI IMG/M metagenome (GOLD analysis project Ga0325414, IMG submission 206183) | Populus deltoides microbial communities from Bellville, Georgia, United States - Leaf-PdKOR-R3 | ecosystem: Host-associated > Plants > Phyllosphere > Phylloplane/Leaf | place: USA... | reverse complement strand
TTGAGTTATCGAAAAATGGAATTCCAAGTGAAGCACGTGGGCGGTATAGAGAATTGCTTTGTCTCTCTTCCTTTCAACCTAATCCAAATCCTTGAATCCACTCGCCGCCCTGCTCCTCTCCCTCCACTTCTCACTCTTGAACTACGCTCTCCGTCCGCCAACCGTCACTGGACCGTCGCTTGGTCCGGTGCTACCTCCTCCTCTTCCTCCATCGAGGTACCTCAATTTACATCTGATTCATTTTATTTTTTTTAAACTGGAGCGTTAGTTAATCTAATTACTGCAAATTTCAAGGATTAATTGCTTTTTTTTTTGGTTATCTGTGGAGTGAAGGTTGCGCAACAATTTGCAGAGTGTATTTCATTGCCTGATCATATTAGTGTTCAAGTCAGGGCTGTTTCTAATGTTGTCAACGCGACTTTAGTAACCATTGAACCTCATAGTGAGGATGATTGGGAAGTTTTAGAACTTAACGCTGAACAAGCCGAGGCTTCCATATTAAAGCAGGTATTTCTTGCGCTATTTCTTTTCTTCTCCTTTTCTTTTTCTCCCATTTGAGAAATCATATCGGCTTGCAGGTGAGGATTGTCAATGAAGGAATGAGATTTCCTTTGTGGTTACATGGCGGCGCTGTCATTACATTTCTCGTGGTTTCAACATCTCCCAAGAGAGCGGTGGGTAAGATGATGTCTGCAACTTTCCACTCAAATTATAGTAGCTTGATGAAATTTCAGTGATTACCAGCCTTGTTTTTTTTTTTTTTGTGAGTTGTGCTTTCTAGTTATGTGGTTTAAGGAATTGCATTTTTGTTGTTATCAATTTCTTATTTTGTATAATTTAGTTCTGGAATTAAACACTGATTTATCAATTCTTGAAATGATGCTGTGCTTTTGGATGTACATTAAAAAAAATGATTTTATTGAACTCTAATAATGACTCACATAAAGCTATTGAAGTACAAAAGTTGAGGTCTTACCACGTCCTATTACCAAACTGTGGCTTGTGATCTTGATAAATTCAACTGTAATACATTGCTTACCGAAGAATTGCTACTCGTGTTCACCTTTCGTTAAGTTGTATTCTGCAGCTGCTCAATATTGTTATGGCATATTGTGAATCTATGTGGTTTGTTCGGGATTGCATTTGTATTTTGACCTCAAGGTAATTTTGGTGTATTATGAGATTAGGTATTAAGGTGTATTGGGAGTCTAAGAAAGTGATATTTAAAAGAAAAATCTGGTTTGAACTCAATGTCAAGTTTGTTTGTGTGGGAGTATGTTTTGGATATATTCTAGATTCCCCCCCCCCCTCCCCCAACACACACACACACACACACAACACAAGTTAACTTGTTTCCAAATGATAGGATTCATAATACCTTGAAGGTACATTTGTTATGGTCTTAATTATGTATTTTCATATTAGAGTTTCGATTAATATAATGAAACAAGTGTATATAATTTACATTTTTCCTGTCTGCTATCCCCTCCCCCTCCTAAATTTGATAGATTTTACCATGTAAAAAGAGACAACAAGCAGTATAAGACATTCTCTGACCTGGTATAAGAACATGTATAAATACAAAGCACTTTCCAAAAGCTTTGATGGACACTTAATAATGATTCTAACCCGTAACAATTCCTGGGGTCAAATTCACATAATCAACTTTTTTAGAGGATGCCCGTTTTATCCATATCTAACATTTTTTATAGAAAATTTCGTTTAAGGATATTCAATTTGGTCACATCATTTCAGCATTCTTTTCATCTGCAGGAGGTTGGAAAGAACTTCATTCACCATGTAACATATTAGCATTTTTCTTCCACTTTTATGTGTCTTCTATTCTTCCTTGTTACTGTGAAGGCAAGCTGCTGAAATTCTGCTGCTTTTGGCAAATTTATATAATGGATGCATTGATTTTTCTCATGCTAAGCTGTCATAGATCCTCAATTGAGCTCAGCATCCAATGTTGGAATTCACACCTGTATTAAAGAAATCTCCTTTTATACTCGTTGCAAGTCTGTGCATAATATTCCTTTTCTTTTTTATATGCTTTGGTTTTGATATCATTGGTTGTTGCGTGGACAATTATGTTAAATTAAGGTTTGTCATGGACTACTAGTGTTAATCCTGACCTATGAGATTGTTTTCAGTTCAACTTGTTCCAGGAGCTGAAGTTGCAGTTGCTCCAAAAAGACGCAAAAAGGTTGTTAATAAACAAAATGCCACTGTGCAGTCTTCTAATAAAGAAAGTAATATGGCAAAGGCCATGTTGCGTCTTCAAGATTTAGACAGAAGATTGTTTCACAATTGTGATGTCAAAGGTGTTGAGCTGGCCACCGCACCCACTTGTGTTGCTTATATGCATCCTGAAACTGCTCAAAAGTTTTCTTTAGATTCTCTGCAGTTGGTCACACTTGTTCCAAGATTGTCATCAAAAGATGGTGTTAAGACTCCTGATAGCGATGCATTGAGAGTGAAAAGTGCCTCTCCCAAGGAAGCTAACAATGGAACTTTAACTGACAAGAAAGAATTTTGTCAAGCAATTGTCCGCCTTTTGTTTTCCGATTCAGTGGCTAAAGGACATGTAATGATAGCTCGATCCCTTCGTTTGTATTTGAGAGCAGGGCTGCACTCATGTATGTTAATTATTCTGAGCACTCATTGATCTTATCTATGTTCCTTTATACTGTTTTATTTGCTTTTATGTGAACCTTCATTATTAGCTTTAAAATGCTTCAATAAGGATTTTGTTCCTCTCTTAACAATTATGACTCCTCAATTGATTTTTTTATGCCATACTGTGCAGTTTTGAATTTAGAATATTATTTTGTTTTCAGGGATTTATTTAAAGGGATGCATTACTGATTTGAAGGACATTGCATCACTTTCACTTTCTCCCTGTTACTTTAAGATGCCTGGACAAGATAAGCCTGTTGAGAAGCCTGGTCTAGAACTGATTGACATCGATAAACTTCAGAAACCAAGAAAAACTAGCTTGGACACCTATATGGATGCTGTAGATTGGTCAATCCACGACAAAATTATTGCTTCTCTGTCACAAGACTTTCCTTCTAAACAGGAAGAAGAGACTGGTTATCTGCCTGATAATAAAAAGGGATTGAGAAGACTTCTTCAAGCATGGTATCGTGCACAGCTTGATGCTATTGCTTCAACTTCTGGGGTGGAAGTTAATTCATTAATTGTAGGTAAAGAAACTTTACTTCACTTTGAAGTGAAAGGATATGACTTTGGGATTGATAGGAAGACCAGGGAAAAGGCATCTTCTTATTCAAATGGATCTCTAAAGAACAGAAATAAGACTGGTGGAATGCAACTTGAATTCTTGTATGTACTGAGTATTCCTGAGGAATCTGTGCACGGAATAAAGGTGAATGCATACAGTCTTGCCTTCGATGAAAGAAAAAAGGATAATCTTGGAGTAGGGTTGTTTGAAGGGCTGAAACTAGGTGGCCCTGTGTCCTTCTATTCTTTGAAGGAAAGTAACTCTTTTACAGGGTTTAGTTCAAATGCATCATCTTTGAGTTGGATGGGGACAACTGCTTCTGATGTGATTAACAGTAGGTACTTTCTCTCTATGCTTCTAATTGCAGAGCTTGAAGTTCTCAGGGAAGCCTTTATCATGTGGAATTTTGTAGTTCATGAGCATATAGTGTAATGATCTACATTTCTTTGTTATATATGTTGTCCAGATGCTAACAGAACACATACACATGATAATGAGGAATAATGATAATCTCTACTGTCATGTTTGTTAAGACATGGAAGAATCTCAAGGTGGATGTTGAAGCCAGTTTTCTGCGCACAATACTGGATACCTTCTTTCTACATTGATATTAACTTTTCTTAGCATGTCGAACTGGGGTCAGTAATTGTCTAGTTGCACTTTCACCTTGATCTTCTTCCGTTCTTGACAGAGTGACTGTTTGAGTAAATATTTATGTGGTGAACCTTTTCTGTGGTTTTGGTGAATTGGAATTTTCTTAGAGCCTTAATCATGTGTTCTATAATTGTTGTTTGATCTAAAAGAAAAAGAAAAGGAAAAAGCAGAAGAAAAGTTTGGATTGTTAGTGACTGTTTATTTTACTAGCTGGATTAGTGTATACAGTCTATCTAATGCTATTTAGAATTGAAGTTAGCTTTATTGCTTAAAGTTTTGTTGTGGCTTTCTCCTGTATTCTCTCTCGGTCTTGTTTTTTTTTTTTAATCACGATGCTTGATTATTTTGTGTTTGCATGCATCTTTGTATTGTGACAAAGTAGCTTGATGAAACATCTATGGATTGATTTTTCCAATATTTTTGCCATAACATGGTCATGCCAAACTGCATCGTGTGCTCGTGCTGGCACCCTATGCAGTTCTCAATTTTTGTTGCGCTTAATTTTCCTACTACTGACATGCATCACATGCCCCACCAAGGTGTAAAGAATTTTCTCCTTTCCCTGTTAATAGTTTAAGTGGATTACAATTTTATCTCAATGCAGGATTGATGGTGTTGTTATATCCTCCTTATAGCTCGTGGTTTAATACATACAATCTTCCTCTGCCTGGGCACATTCTAATAAATGGACCTCACGTGAGTTTTATCTCTTTGATTTTAGTAAAGTTATCTATAATTTGATGTGTGATATACAAAATATGCTCATTATCACTGTCAAACCAAACATGACTGCACTGCACACAATAGTTTTATCATCCCACATTGTCTGTTTGGTTCAATTGTATGGAGATTTTCATCTTGAAGATGAATGAACTTCCTTGTAGGTGTTAGATGCCAGATTATTTGTGTCATATGTCAGGGAACATGTTTAAATCACATGGTTAATTTTTGTCACCCTATGCCTAAGGGAATCAAATGTGCAAGCTGCCGGTTTAAGATGTGTAGATACACTCATTTTGAACTATCACTCAGATAACGAGAATCGACAATATTGTTTTCATCCATGAAAAAAAAAGACAACACCTCTATCCGCTTGAAATTGTAACAGGTATCATTTGAATGTTGTAACAGGTATTAATAACACAAATAGATGAAAGGGCACACATTGACTTTCTCTGAAAAAGCTTTATTGTTTATGTATTCGCATGGTGTACTATGTTTGGATGGTGACTGGTGAGAAGTGTCATAATCTCTAAAAATGATTATTGCCCCTATATTATTTTGGGATCAATTAGTCTTTCTGGCATCTTTTGTTTTTGAGCTTCAGTTGCATTTAGAGGTTTGTATTAATGTACCAAATGACAGTGGATAGATGAAGAATTTGAGGGTAGTGAAGATGTCATGGGATGAGGTAAGGGAGAGAAAAAGACCAAAAGAAAAACAGCAGAAATAGGAAAAGAGAAATGTAATGTTAAATCTCACGTCAATAGCCAATCTTGAAAGAGGGTATGCCAAAACATATGATAAGATGTTATAAAGGCATCAAGAACCTAATAGAATTTCAAATCAAGTTAGATTCTGATTATACACTGGAAAACATGTCCATGCCACTTAACTGGAAATACATTAGTAAGGAGTTCCCTAATTACAATTTAAAATGCGAGATAATCAAATAAAACCAATTTTGTCTTAATAATTCTAAATCCTACTTTGCTTCTTGTCATGAGAATTTAGTTGCATCAGATCTTGTCTTTTCTAGAGAATGGAAGATGACCTAATTTTTTTTTTATCTCTACTTCCTTCTCTCCTTGTTTCTAATGATTTATTCAAGAATGAAATTCACCAAAAAATCTAAAAAATATAAAACAATCAAAAGTGTAATCAAATTCATAGTCCTTGACTGTTCACCAATGGAACTAAATCCTTCATTTCTAAAAAGTATCTGGATTTTGGCATGTTGATAAGCGTACATGTTCAATTGTCTATTTTTTTTGTCATTGCTTTATCATACAAATCAAACATATTATTCCAAGAGTCATGTATCAGTTAATACAAGAGATTGAAATGTGTTTGCTTTTTAGGGTTCTGGAAAAACCACTTTAGCAAGAGCTGTTGCAAAATCCCTTGAAGAGCGTGAAGACCTCTTTGCCCACATGTGAGGAATTCTTTTTTTAACACATTTATGCAATTGTCTGTTTTTTTCTTCCTTTTAACTGGTAAATCAAATGTTTGTCTGTGTTAATTCTTGTGAACAAATTTAATCATAACAAGGCTTAAGGGTGGCACACACAAACACATTTTTTTGTATTGCTCTAATTTAGTTTTGTGCATGCAGAGTTTTTGTAAGCTGCTCTGGACTCACTTTAGATAAAGCCTCGGCCATTCGTCAAACCCTTTCTGCTTCCATATCTGAAGCATTAGATCATGCACCTTCCCTTGTCATCTTTGATGATCTGGATACCATTGTGTCAGCCTCTTCTGACTCTGAAGGATCACAACCTTCAACATCGGTTGTTGCGCTGACGAAATTTCTCTCAGATTTTATAGATGAATATGGGGTAATAAATTCGTCATGGTCTTTCCCTTCTTCCTGGATTGATAATATTGAAGCCATTGTAAATGTGTGTTCTGTTTTACTTTTGCATACAATGTGCAATTGGTCGGTTCTAATGACAGTGCCTTCATATTCATGCATAATTATGATTGATTGGAAGACATCCACACTAGTAGAGGAACATTGGTTTCAGGTTACAAATAACACAAAATGGATCTATTCTGAACATGAAGATTTAATATGGCAATGTACAGGAAAAAAGGAAGAGCACATGTGGAATTGGCCCGATTGCCTTTATAGCCTCTGTGCAGACTCTGGAGAATATTCCACAGTCATTGAGCTCTTCAGGTCTGTCACTTTTTGCACTTAGAAAGTATGCTGTGAAAGGTTTCAGGTTACTAACACTTCCCTTTCTCTTCAGTTTGTCTTTTTTATACTGGTTTTGTGTATTTGGATGTTTTCAGGAAGGTTTGACTTCCATGTGCAACTGCCTGCTCCTGCTGCCTCAGAACGCGAGGCTATATTGAAGCATGAAATCCGGAGGCGTTCCTTACTGTGTTCTGACGACATTTTGCTTGATGTGGCTTCCAAATGTGATGGATATGATGCATATGATCTGGTATTTGTTGTGATTCTGGATTTGGGATGTATCAACATTTTGTTCCTTTACTCTCTTCTTCTTCTGTTTTTTTTTTTTCCCTTACAAATATATCATCTAAAATGATGATTTTGCAAGACAGTAAATCATTCTAAGTGGAAAAATCAACAATTCATAGGAAGGAATAACTTTTTTATTAACAAAAATTCATGAAAGAGCATGAATCAAATGCTAACATTCACAACAATTTGAAGCTCATTTATAAGTCATAGGAAAGAAGACGATGGCATAACTCAACAGATATTCATGTGCTTGGTTTTCCTGAAACAAGGCCTTCATCTAGCATCTTCAACTACCAAGCAATTGTGATAAGCAAAACAAAATACTCAAATCTTCTTGAATTGAATTGGCTAGATCATGAATTCTCTACTCAGAAGGCAGTTGATACTGTTCTTAAAGTTTGTTGATGTGAATTTGGGTCTCTCATTTGTTGGCTGTCTCCTGTGCAATAGCTAGATTTCAAAATTTTTATTTGTTGGAGCTTCATGTTTTTTGTCACTTTACTTAACATTTAATTTTCTTATATACCCTTCCATCATTCTTGTAATGAAAATTGCATGTTATTGTAATGTGCTGGGTGGCTACTTTAAGTTTCTTCTTCATTGTCAGTTCATCACCATTCAAGCTTGTTTATGCTCACCTTCTCCATGATGAAGTGAGACACATCTTGCATAGGGCACATAGCTATTATTGAAACTTCAAATTTGTTGTCTTAAGTCTGTTGTGATACTTCTAAAATTGGTTATGTTAGCAAAATTCTTGGGAGTGAAAAACTGTGTTTGAAGCTACTTTTGTTGCACATGTATGAATTGTAATTTCTGATATGAAGCAGTTCAATGTATCAGGAAATATTGGTAGATAGAACTGTACATGCTGCTGTCGGCCGATTTTTGCCTTCTCATTCTACTTTTGAAAAGCATGACATACCCACGTTAATCAAGGACGACTTCTCTCGGGCAATGCACGAGTTCCTTCCAGTTTCTATGCGTGACATCACTAAATCTGCCCCTGAAGGTGGCCGTTCTGGGTGGGATGATGTTGGTGGTCTTAGTGACATAAGGAATGCTATTAGAGAGGTATGATTTTTGATTTCAACATGTTTAATGATCAAAAATCATTTTATGATTATTGACTATATCATTTGCAGGTTGTGTTAACTGTTAATTTGTTGTTAACAGAAGATCAGCATTTCAATTATTTGCTTTCCCATTCATCTTAACTTCAAGTTGTAGGCTGTTTGAATATTGTGAAATGAGTATCACGCTAGTTGTAAGAAAAAAAGTGAGGCTTTGAAAAAAAGAAAAAAGCACCTCTAGGCTCTGTGGATTAATCAAATAGAGAGGAATGCTAGAACTTCTAATGGAATTGTGCCATCATAGGAGATCTTTTTGGTTCCTCTGGAGTTAAATAGTTCTCTAGATCGATGAGACAGCTCACTGCCCAGTAGTTTCAAATACTCATTTTATTCCTCACCTTAAGGTGCATACTGCATAGGCATATGGCCTTGGTAAAGGTGTATCACTCAAAATAGAATTTATTTTCAAGCAATTATCAATTCCTTATATGCGAAAATGCAGTCTTCTATACAAGTTTGCTCACACTTCAGACCAATGAAAAACTGGAAAGTTTTTGGGAATACTATTAATTTGAGTGCCAAATGACCCACAATACTGTAATTAAAACTAGAAATGTTGCCAAAATTATAGTTGTCATAAAATTGAAAGCATGATGAAGAAGTACATGAAAAATCTGAAGAAACCCTTATGTTAATTGTGAAAAGAATCATGATCCTCTCAGCCCATCCTACATAGAAGAAGTTGTGTTTAGTCTTGATTTTATGATGGGTGAAATACTGGGGTTGGAAGACCTGTGAACATAGGATCTGACCAATGAGAAGTCGTGTTTCCAACTTTTTGACCTTTCAGGGCTTTCAAATTTGGATCATAAATTTTAGATAACCTGTGTGCTTATTTTTAGATATTTTGTATTTAGAGATTGCCACATCTCAATCACTGTGGTGCTGAAAATTGAGTTACTTAATTGAATGGATTTGAATAACAAAACACTTCTCTTCCCCATTATCCTTAATCCTTGAACTTGATACATGATGCTCATATTAATACTAACAACTAGGCCATGGAGAGGGCTGGTATAGATGATTACTGTATATAGTATTTCAATTTATGACATATCTGTAGTTGAGAAACTCCATTCTTATATACCCCTTCGCTTTTTTGTGAAGTTGAATTTGATTGCAGTCTCTCATGCAAGTTGGAGGCAGCTTATGCAACAAAAATAGATAGATTTGTGTTAATGACACTCCTTATCCTTCTAAAGGACATTTCTCTTTAGCAATTCCTTTTTATGTCAACTGTTTTGGATCATCTGATTCTACATTGGGTTTGTTGACTATGGTACTTAGGTTTGTTATACACTCCATCTGGTTTTCTGCTTTACTGTATAAGCTCCTTGCTCTGGTGATTTCTGCTTTGAATAGGCTCTTTTTGTTTCAATAATTTTTTCCCTGATAGCGCAAATGTTTTTGAAGGATTTGAAACATTGTGTAAAATATGATTTTCTGAAGGAAACCTGAGTGTGTCAGTCACACACGGTTATGCCTTTGTTTCATTCATTCAATAAGTAATGGATGGTGTCTAACCTTTTCGGTATTCTTAAACTGGCCTTTCATTAAACACTAGCCATTGGACTATCCAATGAAACAGTAATTCATTTATTTGTTTGGTGCTTTGTCAAGTGTTTGCCCTCTAAAACTTCTTTGTGCCTTTAATTACTTTTTTTTGAGCCCTTTTCTTTTCCCATGCTTATTCTATGACAGGCTTGAGGTTGTTATTGTTAATTCTATGCAGATGATTGAATTGCCTTCAAAGTTCCCGAATATCTTTGTCCAATCTCCTTTACGCTTAAGGTCAAATGTTCTCTTATACGGTCCTCCTGGTTGTGGCAAAACTCATATTGTTGGTGCTGCTGCTGCTGCCTGTTCTCTTAGATTCATATCAGTGAAAGGACCTGAGCTGTTGAACAAATACATTGGTGCTTCTGAACAAGCTGTAAGAGAGCAATTAAACCTCCCTTCCCATTTTGAAATGAAAAATAAAATAAATAATTTCTTTTAAATTAGCCATTCTAGAACTTTTGACACTTCCATTGCATAATTTTCCTCATATCTACATACCCTAGCACAGTGCTGTAGTTTTTGTCCTTGTCAAGCCAGAACGCTATCTCCTAAAATATTAATGGAATGGTAGTGAATTTACTTTTTATTGGGTCAATAATCTTATTTTCTTTCTTCCAAGTGAATTGAAGTTTTTGAAACTTTTTTTTTCATCTATTTTTCTTTCCATGTATTCACATACATTTCAAAGGGTTTGCCACTGCATTGATTTGGAATTCGCTTGCTTGAAGTCCAATGCTTACACAAAAATTTATTCTTGATGCATTTTGGCATACTGCTTTGTGAAGATTGTTGCTTTGAAAAACTTTAGCTCCACACTGTGTAATGATGCTTGTAAGCCATATCCTTTTGTCAAAACAAATTCACACCTCAAACGTTTTCCTTGTCAAACATTTTGTCTGCCTGTTATATCCTTTGACACATCACTACCATTTATTCTTTGTTGAATAGTCAGTTTGCAATTGTTTGTTAGATAGGTGGTAAGCAATCAATTACGTATTGCACTCACTTTACATTTCCAGTATTGCTTCAACTGAAGAATACTGCATAATTTACTGATAATTTCATTATTAATATTCACTGATCATTGTTTGGCATAATTGATCAAAGAGTGTGGTATATCATGGAGATTTATAAATATGCTTATGAAACTTGTGTGGATGCAGTATTTTATTATGTTGAAATTGATTAAAATAAGATATCAATATTACAATTGAGTGTGAACTCCTTTTCTTCTTTTAGTTGAATTCAATAATGCGCTTTGATGGTGGTCTGCATTTGATTGTGTGATTTAATGACCCAGAAGTGAACTTGAGACCATAATAGGTTCCTGTATTGGAATATGCCTGTGTTTCCTCCTTGTAAAAATTTAATGCATATTGACTGCTGGCAATGCCCTTGCTTTCACTACAGGTTCGTGATATTTTCTCAAAAGCTGCCGCTGCAGCACCATGTATTCTATTTTTTGATGAATTTGATTCCATTGCCCCAAAACGAGGGCATGACAATACTGGAGTAACTGATCGTGTTGTTAATCAAGTTAGTTTCTCATTTTGGTTTTTTCATCTTATATGGTTTCTTTATCAATTTTTCTCACTTGTGAATTCTTCCTTTTCCCAGTTTCTAACTGAATTAGATGGCGTTGAAGTTTTGACTGGAGTTTTTGTTTTTGCTGCGACAAGGTTTGTTTCAATCTGGTGTATATACTTATTTCTGGTTCAGGTTCCACTCCAGACATTAATTACTTGGTACTAACAAGAGAGATTTTCTGCACTTGCAATCTATTGCATATAATTTAGTGCATGGTTTTGCTTGTAGCAGTCCATGGCATTTCCAATTTCAGAAAGCAGATACCAAATGATGGATACCTTTTTTTGGCTCAATACTTGTGTTAGCTTCCTGTGCTGATTAGAGAATGTCTTCCCATCCTTACTGTATTTTCTTCTCTTCCTATTTTCATAAATTTTCCTTTCGTCCAAATGAGAAGGTGAAAGGAATTAGGTGCCATAAAATTACATGTTGTAAAAATTGACTCCTGCAAATGAAATAATTGAATTATTATAAGGGATATAAAGAAATTGTTCTAGATTTGTTAATTTCAATGGAGGATTGCCACTGATAATTAACGATGCCAGATAGATGTGTTGCTAATGGATTCTTGTTCTTTTGCATAAATTTGGTTTCAAAATTGACTTTAATCATGTATTTCATTCAGCATCTCATGTCGACTGGATATCCAGTGATCTAATTTTTAACATTTTGTTGGAATTTGTTATTAAATGTTTACAGCTCCATGATTAACATTGATTCTGACAAATTTTTGTTCCTTTTGTTCCCTGGTTTGTTAATTAGATTTTAATGACTCTTTGAAGACTAACTTTCTACTATTCTTGTTTTCCCATTATCAAATGATGAAGCAGTAGACCAGATCTACTTGATGCTGCGTTGCTGAGACCTGGTCGGTTAGATCGCCTTCTTTTCTGTGATTTTCCATCTCGGAAGGAGAGGCTGGAAATCCTAGCAGTTCTTTCTAGAAAGGTGAGTAATACTGCCCATTTGTAACCTTTTTGTTTTAGATAAGAAAAAAAATGTATCAATTGCAAAAAGAATTACCAAAGCTCGATCAAATTCGCAACCTCTCTTAGCTCACCCCCCCATCTTTCTCTTTCTAGATTCCTACTGAATTCTACATACTTGAATGAGAATAGACCCTTAACACAAACAATAAGAATTGCCCCCTTTAATGTTAGAGAATTACTTCATTTGTGTCAAAAAGTCAATTTGCACATTGTGTTTCATTTTGGTCAGTTCACCCAATTTGGCCCAAATATGGGCCAGTTTACTGCAATTAAAAGAAAGTGCTCGTTAGGTATTGTTGACGTGAGTTTCGCTTGACAGGCTCACATATTTTTTTATAGAATTAAATAAAACGTGAATTCGAACAAGAAAAATTGATATGAATTCTAAAGATCTCCATCTAAGGTAGAGTGTACTCTTCCATTCAAATAAAAATTTTGAGAGTTTCCAATCTGATCTTCCCAAAGCTTTCAATTACCACAACTTTCCATTCCATCAGTACATAACTATAATCCCCACAATCTTTTGCTATTGAAACTCAATGCTAAAACCCATTTTTAAATACAATCTCAACCATCTGACATAATCTAAAATCCATTTCAACTCAAGTCTCTGTATATTCTTGCCACTACCATGACTTATCCATGATTTAACCTCCACTGCCATTACAATGCTGTCTACTCCTCTGACAACAACCTGTGAAGTTCTTTCAAAATCAACGTCGTTTAAATCAGCATTTCATCAAACTCAAAGAGTGCAACTCGTGAGATGAGAGGATAAAGAGAAGCTAGCGGAAAGCTAAATTATACGAGTCCGCAACAAAGAGTAGACCAAAAACCAGCAACTAAATCACAGCAATGCTCACGTACACATCAGAAAAAGCTGCTCAAATGAAAACCCAGCCATGTAAGAAACAGTGAAGTTGAAAAGTACTGTTGAAAAGGAGTGGATATGGAGCAGCTGATTGGGTTTGTGAGGAAGATATAAATGAGATCTTACGGAGGTGAGGTTTCACCACAACTTTGACACTTGTTGATGGATTTTTATGTTGTTGGGTTGATGCTGACAATAGCTAAAGAGGCTTCAGGACTTTGATATTCAAGATTTTATACCCAACAGCAGAGTTTGATTTGGGTCTCATATATTGGTGCTGTTGTTGTCTTGAAGCTTGGAGAATATGGAAGTGATCTGAGAATCCAGAACTTAAGACATAATGATGAAGAGAATTGGTGTAGAGTAGGAGTGGAAGAGATAGGTTGTTGAGTTTGTTTAATTTTAATTGACTTGGTTTTGTTTAATCATTGTTCTTTGGAGTCTTAATTAACTTTGTTTTGCATAAATTAATTTCTCTCAGTTTTTTGTGTATTTCTTTTGTCTACATGATGTAATTAAGTGATCACATGAAGCCTTTATTAAACTGGAGCCAACTGGGGGAATTGTCCCATAGTTTGGCCAAATTATGTGAAATTGACCAAAAATAAACATGGTGTGTACATTAACATGTAGAAATAAACACGAGGGGTCTTTCTCTTAATCTTATTGCAATAGAAACTCTTTTGAAAGAGATTAATAGTAGATCAAATAGTATGCTGTATTTGTGGTAGCTTTTGTGTCCGTATAAGGTGAAATAGAAATTATGTTGCGTTTTAGAAAAAAGAAGTGTAATCTTTGCCGCTAAGCTTCCAGAAAGACCAACTGCTGTTTGGAAATCAACATAAAAATTGCAAAGGTTCATTTTTTATGGTCATGTTGTTTGATTTTTGGCATCAACATAGGTGCTCTATTTTCATATATCTGTATTCTCAAACTATGCCATCTAAAAATCAATGCAGCTGCCTCTTGCCAATGATGTTGACATGGAAACAATAGCTGCTATGACAGAAGGATTTAGCGGTGCTGACCTACAAGCTCTTCTCTCCGATGCGCAGCTGGCGGCAGTTCATGAACATTTAAGCAGTGCAGACATGGGCGACCCTGGTAAAATGCCAGTCATAACTGATGATCTTTTAAAGACCACTACTTCCAAAGCAAGACCATCGATATCTGAAGCTGAGAAGCAAAGACTCTTTGGTATTTATAGCCAATTCTTGGATTCTAAGCGATCTGTTGCTTCACAGGTTCCGCTCGCTCTCTTGGAGTCCCATCTAGTTCACTTCTCATTTTCTGTTCTCTCAATTGAAGCTCAGTACTAACAAATTATTTGTCTGCAGTCAAGGGATACAAAAGGCAAAAGAGCTACTCTAGCATAAGAATCTTCTGAGGGCCAAGCAACAAAATCAGTCATGTAAATTATACTTGACAAATAAACAAGTGCTTCTACTCAATATTATGGATGGAGTCTGTGCAATCTTTTCAGGGAAAAAAAATTAAAAATCAATGGTGCAATTTGTTCCCAATTTAAGATCTAATCAGAGACTCTGTAGAATTGGATTGTTCATTCTGCGATAGTTAATAGATATGTTGATGTATGAGTACTGTAAGTGGATATAGCATAGAGCACTTGCTTATACAGTTCCGTCCATTATTATGTACAACTGTAGACATAACGAGGGACAAAGGCACGTAGCGAAGGTTCGCTCAGCACATACTTTTCTCAAACGCGCACCTGCACTTGACTCGGATGATAGGGAACAAGAGAACTAAGAAGTCCATTTCTTTTGTGCTTAGGAAAGCAAGAAAAGTAAGCCCATGGGAACGTGATGGAATGAAGAAACTGGGAGGCTTTCCTTGCAATTGTCGAAAGACCTCATGAGGTACAATTTCAACCATCTTTTGTTGATGATCCAGCATCCTTATGAGTGACAAGGTTATAGTTGAGACTTGAGCGGTTATCTTAATGGAGGTCTTTAGAGACTTATTTTGACGATCAACAGTTTTTGTGAATAAAACATTAAGGGGGCAAAGGTCGATTTCTTTTAATCATTTTCGTATGCTTCTCTGATTGGGGTTTTTATCAAGGGTTCCATCTTTAGAACTGCTTTAACACATCCTAAAGATGGAAATATTAAAGAAAGAAGAATGTTCTAGTTTTGTAGCCTGATTTTGAATGGCTCCACTTAAACAATATTCTTAGAGGTTGAAAAACATGTTAGAGATAAAAGGTAAGTTCTTAAGATGTAGTATTTTGATGTCGACTTTTAGGATAGATTTCAATAAATGATTATTTATATTGTTCTGACCAACTTCTACATAAAAAAGAAAAAAAGAGTTGCACCACACTATCTTTTTATGCAAAGCAAGTTCGTAGTGTCAGTTCGTTCTTCAAATTTCGTCAGATGTTTCTTCAATTATATATATATAGAGAGAGAGAGAGATCAGAAAGAATTGAATGGAGAGACAAGCTAACGTTGTTTAAGGTAATGGAGTTCAAGTGTTTGATTAATCTTTTTGGATAGGACTGAGAAATTCTTCATCTAAAGAAAGTATACAAGCTGAAGCTGGATGTGATTAAAATTGGAGAACATAATAATAACATGGCTATGTATGTAGCTGTACTGTAATTCATCGATCGGAAGCAATTCTAAAACATGCCTGACTGATCCACTTCATTTGACTTGATCCAAACAACTCCACCATACACAAATTTCCTTTGCCCAGCCGACGGAGGATGGATAAGGTTCCACATTTCTAACTTGAATAGACCTGCTCCTGGGCTGGGTGTCCTGTTTTGCCACGAGCTAAATTTGTTTTTCATAATTTTTTTTTTAAATTAGAGTTGAAATACTAAAAACAAAAAAATATTAAATTGTAATGTTAAAGGAAGGAAAACAAAAAAAATAACCAGCAAGAAACTGAACCATCAATGCCGACACGCGCTGCTCCAGATAAAAGAAGACATAGCATCGCTTCCAACAACAAGGCGGATGGGTGTTTTCAAACGCTAGGAGGCACCGCAAGCGTCTTTGGATGCCTCACTTGCGCCTGTAATTTTTTAGCCAAATATCAAATACTTAATAATTATAAAAAAAAATATTATGAAAATACAAAAAAAAAACCCTTTAACTCTAGGTTTAAAAATCTTAGCTTTTAATAGTATTTCTATCGTCTCACTATATATTTTAATTATTTTTTTATATTTAGAAAAATATTAAATTTCTTTTTAGTTGATATTATAATAACAAAAATATTATTGTGGAAGTCCAAAAATACTTCTTAATACCATGTTTAGTTATTTTACTTTCAATAATATTTTAATTATTTCACTATACAATTAAAAATATAAAATATGTATTTACTCCTGATAAATTTTGCAACTATAATTACACCATACGATAAAACTTCAATGTTCTTAAAAGTTAATATTAAATGTTTTAGAAGGAGAGAAAAAAAAAATCAATATTCTAGTGGACAGTTTATTTTTTTAGTTCGGAGCTAAAGTGTTTTCGGAATGAGTTTTAGCTTCTTTTAGTATTCTTAGCAGTGTGAATTTAATTAAGACATCTGCCAAAAAAAAATAATACCTTTTCCCGGCTTCCACATCTTTCCATTTGTGTCCCCCCTGCAATAAAACAAGCTCAACTAAATATGATCAGATTTTATGTTTGAATATTATAAATCTTAGAATTATTAAAAATTTATATAATTATTAATTTTAAAATTTTAAAAAATTAGTTAAAATATATATAAATTAGTCAGTCGAATACTTTATATTAAAAAAAAAAACTCACACGGTGACATGCACATAATATTTACATGTTTATTCAACAAGATCAAGAGGCTTGGAATCCAGAGCCAGTGTATATATTGACATTGGGCCTCTTTAGCTAGGAATGCCCAACGATTCAAGTTGTCAAAAAAACACTACAAAGATGTGATGTGTTGTCTAGAAAGTGAAATTTGATTTTGTCGTCGATGACCTAATTTTGTTTTTTGGGGGTGTCGCTGTTCATATCAAAATTATTTTAATCGTGCCGTCTAGTTTCATTTTCATCAAAAAAAACAAAGATCCAAAATGATCCTTTCTTATTTTATTTTTAATTTGAATTTTGAAAAAGAATTTATATTTATCTAAATACATAATATAATATAAAATGTAAGCTTTTAAGATATTTAGAAGAAAAAAATTAGTCTAAGTTGATGGGCAAATTACCTCAAAAATATCATTATCATTACAAAAACAAAGAGGAAAACTCCAAATGCATTC
>Ga0325414_1002957_pt1 | contig 17533 bp, 6 predicted proteins | sample PopdelMetagenome_8_FD_206183 | JGI IMG/M metagenome (GOLD analysis project Ga0325414, IMG submission 206183) | Populus deltoides microbial communities from Bellville, Georgia, United States - Leaf-PdKOR-R3 | ecosystem: Host-associated > Plants > Phyllosphere > Phylloplane/Leaf | place: USA... | reverse complement strand
TTTTTTGTATTTTAATCCAAGCTTTATTTTATTAACGTTTCACTCTTTTATATGAGAGATGAGAGAGTAACTGAAAAATAAAAGAAGAGTAAAAAAAGTTAACAGGCGTCCATATTATATTAATAAAAAAATTATTTTTTTATCAATGAGTTTTATATAACAAGAGTTTTATTAAAATATTCTTTTCTTGTAATTTTATCATAAAAAATAGATTGAGGCTCAAGATTTTTTATTTTTATAATTAGGATAAGCTTTTAGTTTTTCAAAGTATTAAAGGGTTAGGTATAGATTTATAAGTTTATAAGCTTTTAGGTGTTTTCATGTGAAATAGCATCTTTAGGTGGTGAAAATCATGGAGTCCACAACACATCATTTGTTTTTTTTTTTTTTTTTAAAGATGGAAAGTTAGAGAGCCAAGTGTACTGGCCCCACTCGCCTAGGCTTTTTCGTGATCTTTAATTTTTTTTCATCCATTTAAAAAATTAAATAAAATAAATTTATTAAAAATATATTTGGTGTGTTTTTTTGTTAAATACCATCCGAGTTGTTTTTAAAAAAATTAATTTGATAGGTTTCTTGTGTGTGCTTATTTTTATTATCATATAATTAAATAAAAAAATATTTTAAAAAAATTTATTAAATCCGAGTCCATAACTCGGGTTACGAGTTTAACAGATTAATTTAGGTATTCTTAAGTCGATTCAAAATATCATTATCTCAATATTTTAAAGAAAAATGAAATGATTGGTTTTTACGAGGTTCACAAGGTTGTGTCTAGAACCATCAAGTTAATCGAATCACATTAAATCAACTCCTAGAAAATTTAATTTAAAATTCAATTTAAGCAAGGAACTAGATTGGGTGATACCCGAGTTGACCCATCGAGCCAAGAAATTAATAGCATTGCCAAATAGTTCACTACATAGAGAGGCAAACAATGCATTAGTCTTATGTTTTTATATCCATTCACATAAGAAATATCAGAATAATATTTTATTTATTTATTTATTTTAAACTTATTTTTATGGTTATGGTAGTAATTTTCTTTTATCTAGAATTTAAATATTCTGGTAAATTTTTTTAAAAAAGAAACGCGTAAATAAGATAGATGAGTTTTAATTAGAGAGATATGTTTTTTATTTTTATTTTAAATGATCCAATTTTTTTATATTAGTTATCATTGCTTTTCATTTTTATTAATAAAATAATGCAATGAAGTTATATTTTTCCTTAAATAAAGAAATAATAATAAGAAAAGAAGGGGTTATATAAGTAAGTAATTTTGTTTCAATGAAATTTATTGTATATAAAAAAAATTATCATCTAATTAAAATTATTATCTTACTATGTATCTATTTTTTAACTTCATGACTTAAATTTAAGTTAACATTAACCATTCTTTTTAATATTTATTTACACATAATTCTTAATTTATTTTATTATTAAATTTTAAATTCACAATTAAAAAAAATTGCTGTTAAAAATGCATGGGCAACAACTACACATTCTCTTTTCTTTTTTTTTTGTTTTTTTTTTTTTTGCAGTTAAAAAAACTTTAACTATGACATACAGCATAGCGTGGATCCGTTAGCTGGTTTTTACTCTAAAATCGAAACTCTAAGTAATAAATCCACAAAGCATCTAAGCTATATATATAATTATATGTATATATATAAACTTAATTATAAAATTGCTTTTAACTCTGTACTCTAATTTTTTTTAATATAAACTTAGTGATAATGATATATTTGAATAAGCTTATTCGTCAATTGAGTAAATCCTCTTTTTTTTTTTTTTTTAAATGATTTGAAAGATGAATTTATTATGAGTCATTTGATTCTCACATTAATAATCAAAGTTTTAAAAAGAAGAAGTTAGGTAACATTTCAATCCATCTCTACTTCCTTCCTTCTCTTTTACTATACTATATACTATTATGATCAGATTATTTTGAGCTAGGTAGGTACGTAGGTAAGTTTCTGATTTGATCCCTCTTTTCTACTTCGATCAATTATTGAACTAATAATCTATCTCCCTTCTTTTTCTTTTTGTTTTTAAAAAATTCTCCTTTTTTATAATATTAATAATAGTTTTTTTTATATGATTCGTTCTAGTTTTTACCTGATCAGCGGAAGTAGTGGATGATCTTACTAATTTAATTAATTTTCTTTTAACAGTATCCAGTTGCGGAACTTCAAACCAATTATAATAATTTATTATTGGAGGAGGAGGAGGAGTAGGTAAGCTTATTCATGGCTGAGAAATCTTGTGTCAAGCGACTCCAGAAGGAATATAGAGCTCTCTGTAAAGTATAGAATCCATTTTATCCTATTTTCCAATATCATCGTAGTGAAATAATAATGCGGCTAGAGCTAGAGTAAAGATTGGTACTGTCAATTGCTACCCATTTTTGATAATCTAGGGTTTTCATTTCTTTTTGGAAACAGTGTCCTCTCTTGTCAATGATGATTAGCTTTTGTTTTCATACGCTGCTTTGTTTTGCATCTTTTTTCTTTTAAGATCACATGGTTGTTTGATGTTTCGCTTACTGGGTTTTTAGTGATGGTTGAAATACTTGAATGTCTCTGAAGTACCAAATGCCAGCTCTTTACTGCTCGATGAAACTTCATTTCAGTTTTTTTTTTTAATTTAATTTGACAATGATTTTTGTTGTTGTATAACAATGCATGTGCAGGAACCAGTCTCACATGTTGTTGCCCGTCCTTCCCCAAGTGATATTCTCGAATGGCGTAAATTCTTATTTATCCTTGTTTCTTTCCTCTTTTGATTTTTTCAAATGAAAATGTACATGTTTTTTTTTTAAATTCCTCTTAGCATTTTTCACGATCTACTAGTGCTTACGAGTGATGACCTAGAGTTATTGCTATCTATATTTAGGATAAAGGAAATACAATATCCAATCATTTGTCTAGACTTGCTTCAAATGTAACTGAAGATTTGGCAGATATTGTAAGCAACACATGAAACACTGATTTTTGTGTCTTTGTACTCATTCAAACTCAAAAGGTTATGTGGAAAAGTTGATGCGAAACACTTGTGAATGCTTTCCGGTTCATTACTGATTTGCTTGACTAGTTCAAAATCATGGAGTTGTAAATGCATGAAGATAATGTTACAGGTTCCAGAAAGTTGCTCTTCATTCTTAAGATGAAGGGGAACAGATTTTACAGCCTTATCCAGTGATGTGGTGAGGTGTCATTTCTCCTACTGCAAGTATAGTTTGGTATTTGGAAGAATCCCACTATGAAATATCCCATTGTTATTTGGAATGGAGATGAGTTGATGACAGAAGGAAAGTGAAGAGATTACTTTCTCATGAAAACTTTAGCATTGTTACCAGATGATTTGAGATATGGTTCTTTCATTCATAGCACATAGTGACTCTGTTTTTAACTTCATTTTTGCTCCTTGTGTTTTGTTTTTTATTTGCTCTCTGTTGCCTTTTGTGATCATAATATTACCAATTTACTGATGTGTTTTGTTGCTATTGATGTTATGTAACTATGTTTCAGATTATGTGTTGGAGGGAAGTGAAGGAACGCCATTTGCAGGTTTGCTAATTATGTCGTTGATGCATACAGAAACAGTGTGATTATCTTGCTCCCGAGTAAAATGTGGTGTCACTTGTTTTGTTATTCTAATTGGAAATTCTGACTTCCTTTCGATAAGGTGGATTTTACTATGGAAAAATCAAGTTTCCTCCCGAGTATCCCTATAAACCTCCTGGAATCATGTAATGTGCTTTCTTGCTACTTAACTGTTTCCTGAATATCATCTTTTCAGTGTCTCTCTCTTTTAATTTATAGGATTGGGCTTCATTCTAATTTTTTTTTGTGATGTTCATCTTTGTAGCATGATCACTCCCAATGGCCGATTCATGACTCAAAAGAAAATATGCTTATCCATGAGTGATTGTAAGTTCTTTAAGCTGCTATGCTTAGAAAATTTTACTTTTGGCCAACTTGATAATTGGTTTTGCTTACCTTGATCTTATTGCTTTCCAGTTCATCCAGAGAGTTGGAACCCCATGTGGTCTGTATCAAGGTAAAACAGATGAAGGCTCATTAACTCTCTAAATAATAAAGAAACAGTTATTTTTTATCCTTGGTCTAACATTCTTCCTCATCACTGCAGCATACTTACGGGGCTTCTTTCTTTCATGGTGAGATAATTGTGGCTCTGAACTCCCTGAATACTTTAAATGTAGTAATTTGTTAGGACTGCTTCTTGCTTCAGAATCTATTTTGTTATTAATTACCAAATCTGCTTAATTTACTTGTAGCTAACCATTTTTGTTTCGGCTTTCTTCCATTTAACTTGTTTGGGAAGTGTTCTGGGTTGGGTAGCTGGCATTATCTTGTTGTTACCATAATTATGGTATGTTTCATGACAAAGGTGTTAAAACTATGTATTATTTCCTCGGGAACCTGTAATTTGAGGCATTTTTAAGTCTTTATATTGTTACTTTCCCTGGAGTACATTCTCAAACGAGGATGCATCTGTGCTATGCAGACTGACAACACTCCTACCACAGGAAGTGTGAACACTACTGCTGCTGAGAAGCGACACCTAGCGAAGGATTCTCTTGCTTTCAATTGTAAGAAGTAAGTACAGTGCACCACCTTTCCTATGTTTCCTTATAAATAAATAAAAAAGAAACCCTTCTCCAATCACCACCTCAATATATAAAGCTTCCTCTATCCGAGGATCCATTACCCCAATCACAAACCATTTATCTGCCCCATCATGCATACCTGGTTTATATATTGAGGTGGATTTGGATTATGATTGCTGGAATGGTGTTGATTTGGTATTGAGGCTCTGTTGTTGTTGCCCTTTATGCATACATATCTTTGATTTTGCATTTAAGCCATTGTCAGAATCCCCCCCCCCCCTACCTGTTCCTGCAAAGGCAGCTAGGATTCAATGTTTATCACCCATTTAAGGTTATGTTACTTTTCTTATGCCTCCTTAGCTTGCTTGAAAGTAGGATCTATCAATTTGTTTGAGTTAAAGAATCAAGCAATTAGTTATTTAAATTCTGTCTCCATGACAGCACGGCATTCAAGAAATTGTTTCCCGAGTATGTAGAGAAGTATAAGCAGGAGCAACACGCCAGGCAGCTTGTTTCAGAGCAAGTGTCATCACAGGTACCACAAGAAGATAAATGCAGACTGAAGTTGGAAAAACTTGGTGATTCTTCAGTAGAAGATGCAAAGGGAGTAGATACCCCGAAGGATGCAAGAAGAAACAGGAAGCAGCCATTCCCAACCTGGATGATGTTGTTACTGGTTTCAATCTTTGGTGTTGTGATGGCACTGCCTCTACTTCAACTTTGAAATCTAGACTGGACAAAGGAAATTTTAGAAGGGTTAGTGAAAATTTTTGTCATGTATCTACCAGAATATTGTATAGAGAGGTCATTGCTGAGGATGCCCACTTGGGTCTCTTGACTGTTGCTAATATTACTGTTGGTGGTTTGTTATAGTGCTTGAAGTTTGCGTACTTCGGATGCTATTATAATGCCAATTTTGTTGGGGTTTGTGTTTGGCATGTCAGATTGGAGGTCAATGTTTTCTTGCTGTTTTGAAGTTCTGCTCATTGTCGCTTGAAAAACATTATCAATGCCATACCAAGTTCTGTTTATCAGTCCAAAGTGAAACATTCTTGTATGCGCACTCGATTATCTATGATTCGTATTGATTCTGATTTGGCCAGAACTGTTAAATTACCATATTGTTCCTTTTGTTCTTCGTATGTGATGCTAACACTCTTAAATCTAATGATTCCTAGGATTTATGTGGGAAAAAGGTTTGCCCAGAAGCAAAATGTTGGGAATAATTTGAGCAAATGATACAAAGCATCCATGATTTTGAGATATCTACACTAGATATTGCAGTCATGCTCAGCTCAAAGAAACCTCTGTTTAGAGGAAATGAATTTCTGCTCCTGCGTGATAGTTCTGCTAAAGAGGAACCTAAAAAAAACAAGCATGAGCTTGTATTAGTGAGTTACAATCCCCAACTACACCTCAGTTTTGCGATTATTTGTTGTTGCCTTGGTGGGGCGGGGGGATATCTCCTTCCAAAATCTAGGAGAGCCCAAATCACTCCGTGACATGCGCCAGACATGGATACTTGACATCCCTCAAACCCCACAACAGCATAAAAGGATCCTTTATAATTTCTTTCCCAAACGTAACAATTGCTTGTTTTTTTTTATATTATCATTATTGAATTTGTGGAATGAGCCTCTATCTCAACTTGCCTAATCTGTACTAGTGCTAAAAAGACTTGTTGGCTGGCTCCTCTACTGCTTCCACTTTCGTGCATATTGCCAGCTCTTCCAAGTTCATATTCAAGGCTATGAATCAAGGGTGTTTGGTCCTCAAGTACGATAGCTGCGAGCAACAAGCATTTACTTTGTGACGTTCCATCGCTGCCTGCCTTACTGAGTACGTTTAGAATTGATAGGAAAGTAATCATCGGAATGATTCCATCTTATTACCTTCCTTTTCTCAAGGATTTGGTAGCTGGCCAGATTTTCTGCTGATTTTGAGTACTACTTTTGGTTAGTACCTCAGTGAATTCTCCAGCCAGCTTACCCACCTGTCCTTTCCTGGCTAAATATCAGCAGGAGGTTACATTGCCATTTCAACCACCAAAAAGCTCTTGTTTCTTCTGCAAATACAGCTTAATGAAGTGTCAGCCGGGCAGTTGGCCTTACCCTTCTTCAGTTCCTTTTCATTAGCAGAGGGCATAATTCAATTTTCCTTAGCCTCTTCTTTGTGCTGCATCTATTTTTCTGTGCTGCCTCTCCTGACTAAAGAAATAACTCTAGGTGGACAATTGTGCACTTCATCTTCTGTCTCTTGATATTGTTTAACTGCTTAGCTTCATGTATTCCATCACCCTCTTTTACAAAACAAATTGATGGCTCACCTCTTTTGCTGGATGTTCTTTTTGTGATGCCTTAGATTGTGTTTGTGTAATTTAACCTTGAAAGCTTTGGTTTACGTTACTGACTCCAAAGATTTCCAGGCAAACATGAATAACTCTCCAATGTACCAAAACTACGAGGCAAGCGATCATGGTGCTTACGAGTTTGATCCTCAAGTTGACTTTACACAGGTAAGCAGCCTGTCTTAGCTTTTAACTAGTTCTCAGCTTAGTTTCTAAACATAGAACTGAAACTAGTTATCAATTCGTGGAGTGTTTCAGATTTAGTAAGAAAGACAATACTTGTCTTCATGTCATTTGTATCCTTATCTCTAGTTTTGTAGTGAATCAAGTTCTATGATGTGATATTGGATCATAAAGGTGAGTGTCTCCGTGCTATAGCTCTTAATTGATCAACAAAACTAAACTTCTCATTAGCTGAGCAAACTGTTTTAAGCATCTCTGAGTAGCTGTTTAGCATTGAACAGACAAGAGAGACTTTCTTAGAGTGCCTTCTAGTTTTTACTTTAACGTAACAAGTTTACAACCATGATCAGTTCTTGGAAGAAGCAAGACAACATGCAAGAGAAATGAATCTACAGTCAATTTTACCACATCCAGAATCTGGAAAAGAAAGAGTGGAAGTAGAGAAAAAGAGCAGGAGGTCCTGGAAACACTCTCTCCTCAAATGGTGGAATGCTGAGAAGAAGACCAAGATTATCGTAGAACCAACAAATAGCTCTAACATTTCAAATCCAAGAAAGGGTCATGTTTCCGGTCCTATATATGGAAGTGGCAGAGGAGTTGAAGTCAGGTATCGGCGACAAACATCTGGCCCGCTGACTAATCTTTTCAACCGTTCCAAGAGCGTGGAGAACGAGAACCGTTATGTGTGTCTTGACCAACTTAACAATCCCCATGGTGTCAAGGCCTATGGACCTGTTTACCTGGTAACTTAGCATTTCGGCGACAAAAGCTTTGCACTGAAACTTCTTCACTTTCCGTAGTGAAGTAGCTCTTGGTCGAAGGATGGTGACGCTAATTGTATTTGATCATTCGGAGAGGCAGAAGCAACTAATATCTGGAATCCAAGTAATCAGCTTTAATTTGTTTACAGTAGATTATTTATAATAGAAAGAGATCGAGACCAGGACAACTTGTTAGTTTTATTCTACTATCTGTCTCCTCCTTTTTGCTTGCTTGTTTTTTTAGTCAAGACTGTGCAACCCAGATAAATATTAAAGTAAAAAACTATTCTAAGTAGCCAATTGAGCTTTCTGCCTTGTATTAGCTTGTGTTTATCCGAATTACAATATATTTGATGCATATGGAAAAATAAAAAAGAATCAATATCAACAAATGAAGATAATTTAAAAAAAAAATAATAATTAAATTTTCAGCAGCTACAAACACTCGTAGATTGACCGTAGATGCAGAAGTTTATCAATTTGAACGATACCCAGATGACTTCCTTCTCATCCTTTTGAACTTTGTTCCACCTCCCAAGTGTCAACATGAAGGAATTTCGACGGAAAGAAAAAGAGACCCAAAGGAAAAGAAGTGCAAAATAAAGCAAAAGATGGGCACCGAAAAAGGACAGAAAGTCTGCTGCTGCAGATATCTAGAGAGAATAAAACCCAACTTACGTGGGGGTTTTGCCCATCCGGCATATTTTTTGATGCCAACTATTTGCGGTCAATATTTAGTTTCGGTGCTGATTGAAATTATAATAATAATTATTTTTTAAAATAATATTTATTTTAAAATATATTAAAATTATTTTTTATATTTTAAAAATTATTTTTTATATTAACACATTAAAACATTCTGAAAACACAAAAAAAATTAAGTTAAAATAAAAAAAAATAAAAAAAAATTAATTTTTTTTAAAAAGTATTTTTTTAAAAAAAATAAATAGTAACTTGTCCAAGTCAATTTTTCAGTTCAAAATAAAGGTTGAAATTATGTTTGAGTCTGTTTTAAAAATATTTTTAATTTATTAAAAACTATTAAATTAAAATTATTTAAATATTTTCTTATAACAATAATTATTTATTGTCGGTATTTAGATTTCAATCAAATTCAACTATTTTAGAGACTGTTTATAATTATAGTTGAAATTATGTTTAAGTATATTTTAAAAGTGTGTTTGATTTGAAAAGTTATTAAATTGATTTTTTGTGTTTTTTTAATAGTTTTGATGTTAATAATAAAAAATATAAAAAAATTATTTTGATATATTTTTAATTTAAAAAAAATACTCTACACCCCAGCATCAAATACATTTAGCCCATGTTTGGGATTATTGTTTGGTAATACCAAACCTATTTAGTGTTTGTTTGCGATTGCGTCCAAATAGGAATTGGCTAAAATTTATTTTTTTAAAAAATAATTTATTTATATTTTCGAATCTTTTTAATATATTAATATAAAAAAATATTAAATAAAAAACAACTTAAAATGGTTACCACAATCTACAGCATATTGTTTCCCTATCAACCCCACATTGTTAACAAAAAAACAAAATCATCTGATAAACAGAAGTTTTAGGAATCTCAAACAGGTGATCGATCCTGTCTTGTTAATTTGAGCAGAAGCATTTTGAAAGACGAGTCCATATGGACTTTTGTTGAGATCTTAATATGCTTTTGCACTGCCTCGTACCTAGCTATCATATCCAGAAACAGGGTTTTGGACAGATGATTGGCAAAGAAACCAGAAACACTCACTCAATGGATAGTTGATGATCTGTTCAAAGTTCAAACTAAAGAATGACGCTGCTTTTGTCAAAGGAGATTGGTAGCATCTTGCAATTCGCTGTTCAAAAGGTTTCCAATGGGTATGCTGTTCATGGGCTCAACAACTCTATGCAATCTCACGTCATGTAACACAAAATTTCTCCAATTTAGAGAACAGCAATACAAGTGGTTGTTCTAAGATGAGTTTGAAGGGAAGTTTCAACATATCTGGAACCTTGCCGCCCAACATTTGATGCAGCCCAGTTCTGTGCAATATATCGATGATTTCATACATTTCTGAAATGCATTCAACCCATGGCATGTGAATCATAAAGCTTAAACAAGGAACTAATGGATTAACGGCTCTATAACAGATGAATCAGCGTTGGAACAGAAAAATTACAGAATTACATCTTCTGTAGAAAGAGATCCGTTGGTTCATCTATTTAAGCAGAGAAGCCTGGTAGGCTACTCTCTTCTAATCCAATATATTCATTTCAAACAAATGTTGTGAAACTCTGTTGCAAGATCAGAGTTGCCAGCAAGAACTTGTACAACAGGCTAATTAAACCTTGCCATTTCAGTGTCAAGAATCACAAGACACTGAGCTAATCAACTAAAGAAGTCTCATTTATCTTCAATAAGAAGCACCGATTCTCAAAGATGGAAGAACCCAATGATGCCGAGATAATGCTATATCTTCAGGCATCTAGAGCTAATTTCAAGACCTGGATTAAATTAGTCCAATGATTAAACATCAACAGGACCATTGGAACAATTAGGAGGTACCCTCTTCTCCCTGCTCAAGAGTCTCTTCAATGACCTCAGCCGCGCAGGCGTTGGCAACTTGGGTTCCTGATCCTCAGCAAGATTATCGGTAATATGCACAGGAACATCAATAACAAGCGACTCATCATGCCCCCCACCAGCTGAAGATGATGATGATGGTGCAGAAGAAGCTGAAGAAGGTCCTTCTTCCAAGGAACCACCACCAGTGCTTACTTGAGTCTGATCCCCCCAAAACAACACGTTTGTAGGAAAATCTGGAGATTCCATTGAATACCCAGAAATCAAAATTTCCTCTGGAGACTGAATATTCAGCTCCAAATCATTGAGGTTATTGTTACCACTAGAGCCTTGAGCTTGTGGTGCTACTGAGCTTCTACAGAGAGGACAAGTAGAATGAGACTGGAACCACATGTCAATACAATCATGATGGAATCCATGGTTGCATTTAGGCAATAACCTGGCCTTTTCTCCCTCTACAACATCAGATAAGCAAACAGCACATTCTAGTCCATCCGGGAAATCTTTAGACTGGAAAATCACTACTGGTAAGGATCTTCGTATAGAGAGGTCTAGCCCTCTTCTCACTGGGTCTTGACCAGGGGTAAAGACAAAGCGGCGGCGTTGGCGGCGGCGAGATTGTTGAGGTTGAGTGGGCTCTTCAACGCGCCACCAAAACCATTTTGCATAAAGATGAAGAAAGATAACAAAAACCACCACCAAGAATAGAACTATAATTGCTATAATCATAATCTTGCCTGCTATTTCAACTGTTGCTGAGTCATCTAATCTTCCCATGGCGGATAACAAAATGTAACACCAAAGACTCAAACTGTATGACTGAAGATGAGCAGAGGAGCAAACCCAGTTGAGAATTACAAGAGAATAGTGAAAGAACGCTTCAAAACTCAAATGGGGTTTCTTTGTTTCGTTGTGGCCATGAATGAATGTGTATAAAAGTAGACTAAGGAGAGTAAGAGAAATGCGTTCGATAAGAATGGCAATCAGAATTGAAAGACTGGTGGCTTGGACTTTTGAAGAAGAACAGAAGAAGTAGACGACTATACTCGAGTCTGAATTTTGAACATTAAGACTTTCAAATTTAAGCAAACAAATGCAGCCTAAAATCTCTTTACCCTACAATACCAAAAGAGTGCCCCTTTCTTTACTCACGGAAAGTTGCGTCTGGTATTGGATGAGGTGGTGCCGTGCTCCATCTTTTTGACCTTTCTTCTGCTCTCTTTACGCCCTTCAAGTTGGAAACTTTGATTTTACATTCCTGTGCTTCCCTTCTCCTTTGAACTTAACAAAACAATTAGCATTCCTTAATAAAGTCCTGCCAAACTACTGTTCAACAGGATCATGTCTTAATTTGAAATTGTAATTGGATTAAAAATTCAAAACTCAAAATTATTCAATCATTATTACTCACTACTGCTGCTAATCAACTTCTTATTTTTTCCTAGATGGTATTGGTGTAATTTGACAAGTCCAATCCTTTTCTGGTGTACGTATGCCACTGGTTCCTACTATTCTATACGCAGCCGCATTATATTTTGAAATAAAAGTAGGTAATTGAACAGTATAATAAGGAATCTAAAACCTCCATGTATCTTAATAGCAAAATTGAGATTCTTTCAGCATCCAAAGCCAAGCTAACATTAAGGTAAAAATGCTTTCGTTTTAAAAATATATTAAAATAATTTTTTTTATTTTTTTATACAAAAAACATTTTTAAAAAGTAACCAAAGTGAAAGCTAGTAAACTCCCACTGTAAATAAATCACCGATCCTATTTTCCTGTATTAGAACTCTTTCTTCTTGTTTTGTTTTTATATATTTAAATTTCTAGTGCAAACTTACGGAGAAAGATGGGTAAATCACAAATTCAAAGGGTTATTATTTGGTTGGTATCATGGCACTTTCTTGGAAATGCCCTCGTCGAGAAACACAGGAATCTGACTGACTATGGAACCCTTTTATCTTACGCAGAACTGACACCTTCGTTGCATTAATTGTCTGTGCGACAAGTTGACTTGCCATAAGAAATTGTGCCTTTTTCATTTCCACTCGCTATCTTCCTTCTAATGTCCTTGCGTGCATAATTTTCCCAAATCAACGAAGACCACCCACCTTAAAATCAGGTCATGCAGGTGGCTTGCCAAAGACTTGGTCTCCATGAGGTTGTCTGAATGCATGCTAGACGTGAACCCCTTCTCTGAGCAAGAGTTTAACAACGAATTGAATACCTAGTGCCTGCTGCCATTAGGGACCGAGCCGACCATGTGACTCAAGCAATATTTGAAACTTTAGAGCCAGTCAAAATGGCCCTGTTTGTTAAGTTTTTGGTCACCATAACTAATTAATGAGCGGGGCAATATCACAGTTATTGCCTCTATAACATTAGCCTCCTTGCCCTTCTTCGTGGGTTTTTCTACTTTCTACTATACTCTGAGAAAAACCTAAAAGCATCGTTGTTAAATGATCAAGGAGATGTTCTGGGGGTTGACTTGGTCATCCAGCCATGGTTCGACTATGCTTTCGTCTGGTGTTTGGTATGTTGTTGGGTTTTCTTTTGGAAAACGTCACGTATAGTGTGAAAACTCATGAAATCATCTTGGAAAATTATACAGCTGTTTCGGAAAAAATGCTACCTTTTCTTCTCTCAGGACATTGGAGAACCCCCCGTGACCAGATGCCTTGTGAGAAAATAGAAGGCATTGATGCATTGCGAATATAATTTTGAAAGCTTGACCTAGCTAAATGGGATCAAGGTTAAGATCTCTTCACATGGGTTATTAAACACTTTTCAAACACAAATTTCAAGAAATGCAATACCTAATCCCCGGATTGTTCGTCCAAAGAAGACGCTAATCACCACCTGCTTTCAACAATGTCGTCAATGAAATTTGACTTTATTTTCATCCCCTTCTTTTGCTTCAATTGCAATGATTATTATTGGCTTAGTTTGTGTTTAGAAATATATTCGTTTTTAAAAGTATTTTTTATATAAAAATATATAAAAATAATATTTTTTTATTTTTAAAAAATTATTTTTGCTATTAACACATTATAATAATATGAAAATACTAAAAAAATATTAATTTAAAATTAAAAAAATTAAAAAATTAAATTTTTAAAAAATATATTTTTAAAACTAAAAATCAAACCAGCAATCGAGTTTTTCACTTGATTAGTGTTCCGTTTGTACTGTACTGATTTTTTTTAAAGTAAACAAATAATGTTCATACACAGGTGGCAATTTTTTAAAAGATCCATCAATCAAGTTATAGTCGTTTAATTATAAAATTAAAAAAATAAAGAAATGGCAATAAGTTATAGATCTTATTGAGTTCAGTAAGATGATTTTTAGACAAAAGAATAAAGTATGATAGTAAATAGACAGAATTAAAAACAAACGATGATTTCCCAATAAAAGAATATTTGCGAAAAAGAATATGAGGCAACTTGGTGTTAAAGAACAAAATTGAATTAAAAAAAACAATTCAAATAAATTCGAGTTAACATATCTAATTCATGACTCAAAACTAACCACATAAAAAGTAAATTGAAAAAAATAACAATGATCAATTCCCAATAATTCAAATATAAAAAATTGGAGTAAAAAAATGAGTAAAAATAATTAACAAAAAAAAAACATCAACAAACTTGAGTGAGTCCACCACACCTCAAGAGTTAGATTATGTGAATAGGATAACCTAATAAAAGGTAAAATAACAAAAATTATGTAGCCCGTTTCTCAAAAAAAAAATATTAAATGTTAAAAAATGACTTGAAAAAAAAATCAAGTTAAGTTGGGCAAACCCGCCTAACACACGACCTGAATAATAAGACTAGGACAACTTCGTAAAAAGAAAAGCAAAAAAAATCCTGAAACTTAATCTTCAACAAACCCAATAGTGATGGATTAAATTGAAAAGGAAAATCACTGTTAAAAAAAAGATAAAAAAAAATATTGATGTCAATCCGGGTTAATATTTTCTACTCGTGACCCTAGTCATGAGACTGAGATCACCGCACTAAAAAGAATTATGTAACTCAACTCCTAACCAATCTAATATTGAAAGGTGAAATTGAAAAAGAAAATCATTTTAAAAAATGATCTAAATAAAAAAAAAAGAATTAAATGAATGAGAACCAAACTTGATATAAAAATAAAGTAAAACAAAATGATGAGGATAGAAATTGAAAAAAAAATTAATTAAAAAAATAATAAAAAAATTAAAATCAAAAGAATGAGGATCAAATTTGATATAAAAATAAAATATTAAGGGATGAAGTTGAAAAAAAAATAAAAAAAAGAGATTTAAAACAAAATGAAGAGCAATTAAAAAATGAATATTAAATTTAATATAATAATGACCAAAACCTTTTTATATTTTGCAAGCTAACACAATTCCAAGGGAGAGAAGAAAAAAAAAGAGAAATGATAAGAAGAAAAGCTCGTTAAAGCCCAACCATGACACCATCACCAACATGCTCCTCTCCATCGGAAAGAACATGGCATGCCGCTTCCAACAATATTATGGAAGCTATTGTTTGGTCACCATAAGATACTTTAAGCACCTTGCACATGCCTTTTTATTCTTTTTACTCATTTACCCCAAATTCCATACTTGTATTAGTTTTAATTTTAATTATTTAATATTTATATTTAAAAAAATATGTGGATTTTATTTTATTTTGCAAAAATAAGCATAAAAAAATCCCCTTAATATTGCAAGATCTCCATATCAAGACAACAAAAACAAACAACCAAGATAGATCTTAAATAAAGTCAATCCAAATGGATCAAATTGAAGAATAGAAAGTTGAGGGACTGAAATAAAAAAATGTGCATGAATTCCCCATTAACTGTGCAAATCAGTCCATGATTTTGAGGGTAAAAAAAAGGACTGAACATTTCTTTAAGTTTCAAATTCAATCCTAGAAGCTCTAATTATTATAAATTAATTAAATTGAATTTTGTTTTGCAAAATCAAAAATCAATCAAGTGGTGTAACATTTCCCTTTCACCTCAAGATCTCCATGCACGCTCATGGAAAAAAAAAATGAGAGATGAATCACAAATCAAATCAATTATAAAGGATTAAATTAGAAAACAAATAAATTAAGGGATGAAATTATACAAAATTTCAGTGGCTACAAAAAAAAAAAAGTAGCAGCAGCATTGTCCCCTCACAATGTACCGTGAAAGCATGAGAGCTATTAGGGTTTTTTTTTATATCATATTAATACTTGTTGTGCCACCTCACACACCAATCCTTCGATAACGTCCGTTGTTTTTTTTTTTTTTAGTAATTTACAATAACTCCCTCGAGGATGGTAAAATTATAAAGATCATTTTTAAAGTTTGAAGATTTAATAAAATCCTCATTTATTATTTTTTTAATATTACAAAACCTCTCTTTTAAATCCAAAATGACCATAATTAAGATAGATATGCACATTAAATCTTATAAATTTAAAAATTAAAGAAAGCATATTAAAAAAAGGAAACTATTACAAGTATATTAACACTGTTAATTTCACTATTTAACTGTGGTCAATTTTTTTTTGTTTCTTTCATAATATTCATTTTCTAATTTTGTAATTTTTTTTAATATAACTATATTGTTTATAATTAATAATTAAGGACATTTTTGGTACAAAATAAAGTTTCTATCAAATATTCAAATATTTTAATAGTGTTTGATTGTTTGTAATTTCACAATACTTTACGAAATTGTAACTTAGCCCCACCCTTCCTTTTTGTTTTCAAAAGAGACGCGTTAATTGAAAATAACTTCATTGCTCTACAAGCAACCAACACTGCTTTCTCCTTCCATTAAAAAAATGAGCAATGATTTGAGAATCACATTGAAGTCAATATAATTTACTTAATTTTAAAAATAAAAACAATATAAAATTTTTAACATTTAATTATTGATTAATATATTTGACTCAACTGGATGGAGTACGGAATAAATGGTATTTTATAAATCACTTGAGTTATTTCCACTTGGGGTGGTCCACGTAAGTCCAACTTTGCAGAAGCTGAGCAAAACCAGGCGTGTGTCTAATGTATACGCAATTGTTTATTATTGTGTTTTTAAAAATCTTGATTTTTTTTTATTTTTTTATTTTTAGATTATTTTAATGTGTTAATATCAAAAATAAATTTTAAAATTTTAAAAAATATTATCTTAATATATTCCTAAATAAAAAATACTTCAAAAAACAATTTCTAAATATTTTAACATTTATGCTAAACGATGGGTTGCTTGTACATTTGTTTTTTAGGCATAGAGGGTGGAGTAAACGAGTACAGGGTGAGACCAGACCCTCCTTTTCGTATTAGGCGTCATCGTCCTGCATCAACGAGTCTTATTAATCTATTATAATTTCTTAATCAGAGAAGAACAAAGTCCGGAAGATGTTTTATTTTCTAGTAAATTTTTTTTTAAAAAAGTAAATAAATAAAAATACCAATCTCGAAAATCGTGCGGTGGCCTATCACTTGATTTTGCCCATCCTTACCAACCACGTCATTCAGCCAATCATCAGTCATGTCGTTTGCCACCATTTTGGGCTTTAGTTTCCTTTGATACCTAAAACTGGAGTAAGAAAGAAATCATGATTCTGCTTGTCTTATGTTTCAATGGTCTTTTTAAATTTTTTGAATTTTAAATTATTTTTTTATATTTTTATGTTGTTTTGATGTGTTGATATTAAAAATAAATTGAAAAAATAAAAAAATATTTTAATTTATTTACAAATGAAAAATTCTTTGAAGCATCCGTGAACAGTCCTACGTGTGAAAGACAGAATGATGGATAATGAATGATAAGCGTCGTGATCATGGGCACTGATGGTTTTCATAAGCGTTTGATAGCGGAAACACAGACGTGCTTGGAGGGCACACCGACTGACCTTTTCGCCTTTTAAGAAAGTTCCGGGAAGAAAGAGGGAGCCTCCCATGTAGGCCAGTTCGCGTAATAACCTCCTCAATTATTGTTCCTTTTTTTAATCTATATTTGTTTTTGTTTTT
>Ga0325414_1002956_pt1 | contig 17535 bp, 5 predicted proteins | sample PopdelMetagenome_8_FD_206183 | JGI IMG/M metagenome (GOLD analysis project Ga0325414, IMG submission 206183) | Populus deltoides microbial communities from Bellville, Georgia, United States - Leaf-PdKOR-R3 | ecosystem: Host-associated > Plants > Phyllosphere > Phylloplane/Leaf | place: USA... | reverse complement strand
GGTGGGTTACTCTGGTTTATCTCTTCAATCACCTAGAACCTGCGTTACCTACAAACTCTTGACGTTTCAGATAACTCCTTCAATGGCTCAATCCCATACTCGCTTTCCAACCTCACTCTGCTCCGTCGTCTCAGTCTCTTAAAGAACTTGCTTTCTGGACAGTTACGTATCTCACCTTGAAGAGCTATATCTTGACGGCGTCTCCATGGAAACAAGCTTCAACTCTCTTGTAAGATTAAAAAGACTTGCAATCCAAGAAAAAAAAACCTCTGGTGAGTTTCCCGATTCGGGTGTTCTCAAAGACCAGATAACTAGCCAAGTTCCTTCAACATTGCCAAGGTCACTTCTTGAACTTTCTATGCGAAACAACTTCCATGGAAACCTGCCAGATAATGTGGGAGATTTGGAGTTTTACAGGTTTTGGTTCCAGGCAAGCTAATAGCTCTTGATTGTCAGTTTTGTCTCCACAGAATAAAAGGTTTACAGTAATGATACCGACTCGGTAATACTTCTTCGTTGGAGAGGCTATTATTTAGATGGGAACTACTTGTGTGGTCCGATTCCGGGTCCTATCATGGATTTAAAACCGGGTTCTGCTAATGTGGGTTGTGTGGATAATTGTTTATATAGGTGTCCTGGTACGTTCTTCATTTGTCAAGGTGGGAATCAGAAGTCCTGAATGGACTGTAAGAAGAGATTCTCGCCTGCTATTCCTAAGACTAGAACACCAAACTAACCAGATTTGTATGATATTTACCCTTTTCCTTCGAAGTTTGCCTCTATTTCTTGTTTTTTAAAAAACTAAAACAAAGGTTTGAAAGCAAAGATTTTGCGTGAAAAGGGGCAAGTTAGATGTTCTCTATCTAATCCAACCTTGGTGCAAACTCAATACAATAATATGGTCAGTAAGTCAGTGCCCTTGTTGCAGTTTCACCATTGTTAGTTTCAACATATTAAACCCAACTATATCTGTTGTCAATGCTCGGAAAATGCGAGGCCCAGGGCTTGATCAGGATTGGGTCTTTAATTGATTTGAGCAAGATATTAGCCCTATTAAATTTGGTTGATTCAATTATATTATTAGTGATCTGGACGACTCATTAAACCTTATTTTAATGCCCCCGGGGCTGGATTAGGTTTTGGGCCGGTTTCATAACCAAACATGACATGGAACGGGCCCAAATATACTTTTAAATTATCCATTTTTATTAGCCCATTTACAAGCTACCGCCTCCCAAAACCTATAATGTAAAACACCTTAAATTTAAGCGCCTCCGCCCATCAAATTGGAGAGCTAAAGTAAGGAACGAACCTAGGCTAGCTTTCCTAAAATTAGAGGTACTTACATTTTCAAATACAGAATTGCGCTTTCCTCACTTGCTTGCACTTTAGCCCTTAGCCCTACTACTGTGGAAATATCTAAAGCCCTCACTAGCCCTTTTGGCTCACAAAGAGAAGGAATAGCACTGGCTGGTGTAGGGTTTTATGAAAAGATACATTGCTTGTATTGCAGTGTGCTTTATATAGAGATTACAATGAGAATTACAATCAGAATAGGAAAGAAGAGTTACACACAAAAAAGGAAACCGAATGTCCTGAGAATAAGGAAACAGGTATCCTAACTATACGTGGAGTCATAGCTGATGGAGATTTGCAGCTGGTATGGATGTATTTGATACATACGGGGAACTTATTCCTTTACTCTTATACGCCCCTGCAAGATGGTGCTTCCATCAGAGACACCAATCTTGGACTGAAGAAGAGTAAACAGTTGGCGAGAGAGAGGCTTGGTGAGAGCATCGGCTAGCTGGTCTGTAGTAGAAACATGAGAGACACGAAGCAAACCCTTGCTGACATGATCACGTACAAAATGGAAGTCAATGGCTATATGTTTCATGCAAGAATGGAAGACAGGATTGACACAGAGGTAAGTTGCACCCACATTGTCACAGAAAACAGTCGGTGGAGCAAGAGAAGATGCATGCAACTCACGTAAGAGCTGCTAAACCCAAGATAACTCAGCAGCAGTGGCAGCAACAGCCCGATATTCGGCTTCTGTAGAAGAACGTGCAACAGAATGCTGCTTGCGAGAGGCCCAAAAGACAACATTACCTCCCAAAAATAAAATGTATGCAGTAGTGGATGTGCGGTCATCAGAATTCCCTGCCCAATCAGAATCAGAGAAAGCAGATAATGTAGTGGAAGTGTTGCGGGTGAGGGAGAGGCCATGATAAATGGTGCCCTTGAGATAACGTAACAGATGCTTAACTGCTTGCCAATGAAGCTGAGTAGGTTTATGCATGAACTGAGAGAGTTTATTCACTGTAAAAGTGATGTCTGGACGGGTGAGAGAGAGGTAATAGAGAGACCCAACAATACTGCAATACTCACTGGCATCCATGGAGGCAGACCCGTCAGTTAGAGTGAGACTGGAAGTTGTGAAGAGTGGTGTAATGGCCTCCTTCGCACCAGCCATGGTGGTGCGGACAAGTAGATCATATATATATATATATATATATATATATATATATATATATATATATATATATATATATATATATTTGTGTTAGGACAGGATGAGGCCAGTGGAGGTGGGCAATACTTCAACCCCAAGGAAGTAGTGGAGAGAACCCATATCTTTGACAGAAAAACGAGAGGACAGTGCAGTAATAAAAGAAGATAAGAACCTGCCATTGTTGCCAGTAAGAAGGAGGTCATCAACATCGATCAAGAAATAAGCAATTATGCCATCATGATTGTAGATGAACAGAGATGTATCAGCTTTGGAGTTGACAAACTGCTGTGAGATGAGAAATGTGGCCAGCTCATTATACCAAGCTCGGGGAGCTTGTTTAAGTCCATAGATGGCTTTGCAGAGACGACAAACATGGTGAAGCAGCTGAGCATCAATGAAGCCTCGGGGTTGAGCCATGTAGACTTCTTCATAAAGAGAACCTTAAAGGAAGGCGTTATTAACGTCAAGTTGTGTAATAGGCCAACCATGCTGAAGGGCTAGACAAAGAACAATGCGAATGGTGGTAGGCTTGATAGCGGGGCTGAACGTCTTAGTATAATCAAGACCAGGATGTTGATGAAAGCCTTTTGCTACAAGGTGGGCTTTAGACCTGTCAATGGAGTCGTCTGGTTTTCTTTTGAGCTGAAAAACCCACTTACAGCCTAGGAGATTTGAGTGCAAAGAAGGAGGGACCAATTCTCAGGTGCCATTACTGGTTAAAACAGTGAACTCAGCGGACATGACAGCTCTCCATTCTGTGTGTTGGAGTGCCTGAGACACACAGGATGGTTCAAGAGTGACAGGTAAGGGATGTTTAGTGGTGAGGTTGAGCTGGCGAGGTTTAAAGATATGGTTTTTGGAACGAGTGATCATGGGATGATTTGGTACAAGGGGCGGTGGAAGGGTAAAGGCGAGGGATGGTGATGGTGGTAGCAAGGACTGATGGTCAGGACTGGAGGAGCGATCATCACACATGGGCGAACACTGGTATGAGTGCACGGTGGCCTGCTAAAGGTGGGGCAAGAGTGCTGCAGGTGACGAGACTGGCATGGCTGACTAGAGGAGAGGAGGGAAAGATAATGAAGGAGGAACTGGAGGTGGGGAAGGAATGTCAAATGATAATGCCCAGTTGGGCAGAGAAGGAGAGGATGGACGTGCATGGGGGAGGTAGCAAATGGGAATGCAATTTCAACAAAGCGGACATGACGGGAGATGAATAAACATTGAGTAGTTGGATCAAAATACTTATAGGCACTCTGAGTGAGGGAATATCCTAGAAAGACACAAGGACACGAGCGGGGGACAAGTTTGTGTTTGGCATATGGTCATAGCCATGGGTAACACAAACACCCAAAGACACGAAGCTTAAGATAATTAGGCAAATAACCAAAGAGAGATTCAAATGGGGATTTAAGTTAAAGAATGGGAGTGGGTAAACGATTAATGAGAAATGTGGCAACTTGAAAAGCATGGGACCAGAAAGAAAAAGAAATGGAGGCTTAATGGAGCATGGTAAGACCTGTGTCCACAATGTGCCGATAACGGCGTTCAGCAATACCATTATGTTGAGGAGTGTGGGGGGAGTAGTGAGATGAGTGATGCCATGAGTAACAAAATATTCTTTAAGTTTGACATACTCACCCCCATTATCAGAGTACATGGAAACAATTAATTTTTTAAAATAATTTTCAACAATGACTTTGAATTTGGGAAAGATAAGAGAAACGTCAGATTTATGACAGATAGGATAGAACCAAATATATTTTGTAAAATAATCAACAAAAATGACATAAAATCGATAACTTTCGGTGGAAGGAATTGGAGCTGGGCCCCAAACATCAGCGTAAATTAAATCTAATGGACCATGACTCTTTAGAGAGGATATATGAAAAGGAAGTCGTTGGCTTTTATGACAGAGACAGGAGTCACAAGTGATGTTACTAGATGATGTAGATAGAGGAAGGGTGCAGGAGGTAACAAGATGATGCAGGATACGAGAAGAGGGGTGGCCAAGCCGTCTATGCCAGTCTATCAGTGAGGCTTTAACACCAACAAAAACATGGAATGATGTCAGAGGAGACAAAGATTCAGGCCACACGTACACATCATTTTTATTCCGACCGCGAATGAAAGTCGTCCCCGTGCGAAGATCCTTCACCAAAAAATAAGCAGGAAAGAATTCAATGAAGGTATTATTAGTTTTACAAAATTGAGAAACTGAAAGCAAATTTTTCTCAATGAAAGGAACACACAGAACATTAAATAAGGCAAAATCTTTGGAGGGAGTTGGAAGAGTTGCATGGCCAGCATGAGTTATTTGCAAACCTGTGTTGTCACCTATAACAATAGCATCTGAACCTTTATAAGCCGAGGTGAGGGAGAGATTGTTGAGATCATCGGTGACATGATGAGATGCTGCAGAATCAAGAAGCCAGTTTGGTGGCTTTGGAGAAGCAATAGTAGTGTAATTGGCAGTAGGAGCTGTAAAGATAACAGGGCGAACACGAGGACAGCGTTTGGCACTATGTCCTTGTTGATCACATAATTGACAGAATCCTTTATACCCTTGGCCTGGGCGTTTCCGTGGAGGCTGATATGAGCCGTGATAGCCACGATTAGAGTGGGAGAATGACTGATATCCACGACTGTTGGAGGAGACTTTGTTATTGTTGTAGTGCCTGGGAGTAGAGGTCCTGGAGTGGCCAGATCGTTGAGTGATATGGGCTGTGATTGGAGGAGACACAGCACGTACCTCTTCACGTTGGAGAAAATTTTCATATTCAACAAGTTTATCATGAAGGTCTTCAAAGCTGATGAGGTTGTCACGAGCACGAATGGCTGCAGCGATTTCTTTGAATGCTGGACCAAGACCATTGAGAACATGAACTACCAAGTCAATATCACTGGGAGGCTCACCAATGATTGAAAGTTCATCAGATATACTTCTCATGGTATTAAGAAATTCACCCATAGAGTTGGAGCCACGGGTGGTAGCAGTGAGTCGTTCCTTGAGACTCATTACTCATGATCGTGAGCGATTTGCATAGAGAGTGTTAAGTTTCTCCCATGCCATACGGGAGGTTGTTGCAGACGCAATGAGTGGCATGATTTGTTCTGAAACAGAGGCGATGATGGAGTGAAACAGAAGCTGATCTTGGCGAACCCAGAACATGTGAGCAGGATTAGGTGCATCATGCAAAAGTTTAGGTGGTTCCAAATAAGAGCCATCCACATATCGCAGGAGATCATAGCCAATAAGAAGGGCATTGAATTGAGCACGCCATGTCAAGTAGTTTATTGGTATGAGTTTAAAGGGTAATTGTGCTGCAGTATTGATAGCAATCAATGAATTTGGTGTTACGATAGCAGGGTTAGACACAACAGTAGCTGCGTTTTCTTGAGAGGTTTCTGCCATGAAAGTAACCTGTGAAACTAAATGCTCGTGGGAGCGTGGCGGCTCTGATACCATGTAGGGTTTTATGAAAAGATACATTGCTTGTATTGCAGTATGCTTTATATAGAGATTACAATGAGAATTACAATCAGAATAGGAAAGAAGAATTATACACAAAGAAGGAAACCGAATGTCCTGAGAATAAGGAACCAGATATCCTAACTATATGTGGAGTCATAACTGATGGAGATTTGCAGCTGGTGTGGATGTATTTGATACATACGGGGAACTTATTCCTTTACTCTTATAGCTGGCTAGTAGGAGTCCTGGAAATGTCACCGGAAATGGCTAAACCAGAGCTCGCACGCTCGTATAAAGGCCCTCGGTTGGATCGACGACATAGAAGGGCGCGCCTCACCTGTCCCTCACAGCTCTACTACTCTCTCTCCTTCGGCAAAATCTTTGCAAAAGCTTATATTTTTAATCTATAGGTACGCTTTCGAATTTGGCGTATTGGATTACTGAAGTCCCATTTCAATTTTTGCGAGGAAGTGTCGTTATTGCTATGCTGAATTTATCACAAATACACACAGACCCTCAAAACTTGATATACCGTGGAGTTTGGTGTTGAACGTTGTTATGAGAAATTTAAGAGGAGAAAGCTTCATTGGAAGAGTTTGTCACGAGGACGACGACGAAAAGAGATATTTGAAGAGGAGAAAGATTGTGCCTGATTTTAGAACTCCATCGGTGAAGGTTTACGTTGTTAAAAAGCCGGTTGTAGCTTCTAGGGTTGGTGATGACTCAAGCAGTAGTGGACTGTACTATTTGCTGGGCCAAAACCATGGGAGTGATGACAGCGACACTCGGTGCATGATTAGAATTTCAGTAAGTATAATTTCATTGTGCCCCCATCACTTTGCTGGTTGTGCTAATATATGATTTTTCAATTTTGATTGAATTATTACAATATTTTATTTTACTTTTTGCCATGTGTGGAGCACATGATGATGGGCGGATAATTTTCACGGCTGTTGTGGAAGTTTCTTGGGTTGGTTGATTTTTTTTATTTTTTTGCTTGGAGTTATGTCGGTTTTAAGCACTGTTTGACAACAAGACGAACAGCAAATTACACCACGGCAAAAGCATCATTTTTTTTTTTTGTGTTTTGGCTAGCGAAACACAATAACTAAGATGTGATGTTTTTATTTTTACGGGTGGAAATCGTGTTTTAAAGATTTAATTTTTATATCTTTTTATATTATTAATATTAAAAAAAAATATTATTTTAATATTTTTTCAAATAAAAACCCCTTACAACCAACCTCACTGTAAACTTCCAATACCATCCGATCGATATCAATTTCCTTCCGCGGAAAAGTGGAAAAGGAAGTGATCCTTTTGCTTGCAGTTGCTTTTTTACGCACTATTTTAAATGCTAACCAGCCGTCAATCTATGCAAACCACCTGTGCCTGGGCTAGCATGAGACAGAGACACATAGCAGGCAATCTTGACACCTCTAGGCTCTACATGTGACCATTGTGTCAGGGCATTGAATTAAGACCCACTCTTAAATACACTTCTGTAAACTATTCTGTGATGCGGCTATTTTGTCATATATATATATATATATATATATATATATATATATATATATATTAATGAGAATCAATCCAGTCTCAATGTAATTATATGATCGATCCGTAAAAATCAGTATAAACTGTGTTTTTAAAAAATTTAAAATTTTTTTATATTAAAATTTAATATATTTTTTATGTTTTATGTCGTTTTAATATGTTAATATCAAAAATAATTTTTTAAAAATAAAAAAAATCACTAACATATAATTCAGCACAAAAAATTATTTAAAAAGTAACCGCATCAACTCTAACAAATATCTAATTTTCTTTTATATTGTATTATCAGCATATAATATTCAAGTGTTATGAAAGAAGAAATAGCTAATAATAAATTAAAAAATTTAAAAGATAATTTCAACAATGAAAAATGGATCTGTATCATTAAAAATAAAAAATTTATATCAGTTAAGTTAGCTTATATTAATTTACATTAATTTGATATAAGAAAATAGCCCGTCGAGGAGATGTCTCCATGAATGCGTTTTAGGATTTTTTTAAGAATATAATAAAAATTATTTTTTTTAGAAATATATAAAATAATATTTTTTATTTTTTAAAATTTATTTTTATAGTAACACGTCAAAACAATTAAAAATATCAAAAATATAATTTAAATTTCAAGAGTATACTGGGACCGTAGTGCAAACCAGACTTTAGAGATTACCATTGTTTGATTTTTCTAGGAGGGCGGCTCACCGGATCATTTCACTCTGTGGTAGCTCGGGCCTTGTACAGAGGACTGAGTTGATTCAATCTCTCCTAGCTTTTGAAACCAATTCCTAACCCTCGGGTATCCCACAGTTCTAGCCCACGAAGGTAAAGATTTTATCCGAGTATTACTAGGTTACTCTGTCAAGGAGCTGATACAGTTAACTCTCCTGATGCTCATGTAAGTACATGCTGATCCTCTTAGCATAGTCGCGACTACAAATGCAGGAATTTTGTGGTCACCCCAGGAAATTACCCAGGCAACACTACCTTCACATAAGTCTTTTGTCCCCGTCCATGATCAGTGGCACCTTGGCTAGAGGCTACTCTACGAAGCACTGTGCTGAAAATACCTTTATTCTTGCTTTACATGAATTTGGTAGAACATTTGCCGTGTCAGAAGATTCAATTATTTGCACATGCCTGGCATGGCCCTTCTCATAGTGAGCTGTTTTGACTAATATGCCCGGAGCTCCGACAAAGAGGTGATTACAGATCTTACTGCAGCTTTTTATATGGAATTCGTGGTCCTCTGTATTAATGGCTGGGTGGATCTATGATCAGGACAGACTTTTCCACTCCAATCCAGCTTGGTAGTGTAATAAAAGCATACCAGACTTACAATGTGGATTTATTGTCCAAACACGATTGTATTTAAAGATAAAAATGTTGGTTTTATTAGTGGCGTGGTTGTCTACTAAAAATAAGCATGATTTTTTATTTGACCCTTACATTTATCTCACTATCGATATGGTTCTAGAGTGAATTAGCTCACTATAGTTGAGAGAGGTCTTTAAATTAGGTTCGATAGATGCTGGGTTTTTTTTCCAGTTTGGGGATTTTGATTTTGAATGCGTCTTTTGTTTATCCTGTTTTTAACCTTTCAAAAGCATCTGGTTAATTATACTCACTTTTACACGACAGGTAATTAGTAGCCGCCTCACGACTCTGCTGCCTTAATGTTTCTACCTATGGAGGACATCGTACAAGGCAAGGCCCCTCGCCTCTTCCATGAGCACCTTCTTCAGAAATAAGACCGAATGACTTGTATGTCAAGTTAGCTCAGATAGCGAAAATTCATTGCGAGTCCCATTTTTAGATCTCAGTCTGGGATCCTATTGTCTGATGAGGGACTAAGATGATGCACCAGATTAGAGACAAAATTGAGCGAATTCAGCCAAATGTCCCACACATGTAGTAAGGTTAAGCATGGAGATTTCATGACATATACCGATCAAATTGAACGGTACGATGGGCTCTATTCTTACAATTGGCAAGGATGAAAAGGGTGATTTAAGGAACATGTGATGTTAACTGATAGCTAGACAACCATTGAAGGAGGCAAAGAGACAGCAATTGCAAGGGATAGCCTGCAAATTACAGAATCTTATACCATAATCCTTGGAAAACTCAGTTTCTGTCCAATAGTAAACCTTATCGGAATGCATCCAATGTTCATTATATTATTGAAGATAACGAGGAACCTTTCTGGCAGCAAATTAGAGCGTGTTCCCCATGCCTTATCAGTTCGAGAGATGGAATATTTTTACTGGAAATTAATGAATAAATAGTGTATCCCCACACCCCCAAGGCCCATACTTCACCACCCATCCTAGATTTCTTGTCTAGTACAGTTCTTCCTTCCATACTCTGTTATACCTAGAATACTCCTGAGCATGTTACCCTTTTTCCCTCCATGATAAATCACATGTTATCGGTTCGAGTTTCATAAATTTTAGGGTTAGTAAAGGTTTAAATCATTGTTAATTTTAAAACCCGTGAAATTAATCGAGATACATATAAACTAACTCAGATACCCATATTAATCTAAAAAAAAAACACATATCATATTGAATAATTACATAAATACAAAAGATTAATTATAAATAGGTAACTCATCATAAAATTTACTATTTTATACGAGCCCAAATTCAACTATCTAATTCAATATATTAACGAAGCCCAAAAAAGGTTTAAAAACCCAACAAAAATTATGAAAATATCACTTTACATCCCTCAAAAGATGAGTTGCAAGCCAGAAGTATTAGAAAACCCATCACGTATTATATATATATATAAAAGATTAAGAATAGGTTAACCATCACAATGCTCTTTCCCTTCATCGATGAACAAACTTGATAGCTAAAACACGCTAAAGGATTAAAAGGGTGTTTGGTGCTAGGATTGAATTATAGTTCTACAAGTTTTTGAAAAAAATAGTATATTTTTAAATTATTTTAATATATTAATATTAAAAATAAATTTTAAAAAATATATTATTTTAATATATTTTTAAATAAAAAACACTATTATCTTCCCACCATGCACCTCCGAAAAAGTGGTGGGGGCATTCCTCGATGCCAGTAGAAGAAGGCCAACGTAAAAGTAAACAAGATAAACAGTAGCCATTGTTTGTTGGTGACTGCTGGATGTTAAGTACTTTTTACTCGATATTATGCCATTATGCCAACTAACATTAAACAAATAAATGTTAGTGGCTTCAAGGTGTCTAGTATGCTATAATATTGCTATAGTTATTATTATTATTATTATTATTATTATTATTATATATATCCTTGTCAATCATTTCGGGAATAAAATAATAATAAATTATCATTAGCGCGGTATGATATGACTACTTAATCATACTTTTAGGCAGAAGTGCTACTGTTGCTTTGTTATGACTCGACTCTCAATCTCCCTCGTCTCGGAATGCAATCAACATTGTGCTATAAAGTCAAATACTTGATGGTGTCAGACACTATTTTTTGAATTTTTTTTAAGACTATAATCTGCATGAAAATGTGTTTTTAATGTTTTTTATGGTTTTAATAGTAAAATTTTTTTAAAAAAAAGTCTAAAAAATATTATTTTAATATCTTTTAAAAAAAATTATTTTAAAAAGAACCACGCTGTAAAATATCCCTCTGAGAACTCTTATTACTGGTAGTAAATTCTTTCAGAAATGCTGGATAATAAAAACATATCTCACACAATCGTGCTAGACTTTGAAGCATTTGGGTATGAACATGCATTTGTCTGTCGCTGTCTCGGGGCCTAGAGTACAGAATCCAGCCCTAGATTCCGTCCAGATGAATAAATTAGGATCCAAGCACGAGTAAAATAGTAGCGTCTTATCACCTCACAGTGATGCCGACAACTCGTTTTGCCTATTTTACATTATATATCAAGATTATTGGAGAGAGAGGGAGAGAGAGAGAGAGAGAGAGAGAGAGAGCATAGCATCATTTGCTTGATCATCAAATCCTCTGGACAGAAAAAGTGTTGTTTGTCTTTCTTGTCATGAGGTGAGCCAACGCCTAATCCAGACTGATCATATCTTTTATTTCAATTAGGTTGCGAATCTAATCTAGTACAATCTCTTTGAATATACATGCCATGTACCAGAGGAGAGTAAATTAATTAAATTACTTGAAAAAGCAGACTTGAAATTAGATTTATCGAATTAAATGGTTTTGAATTTGTTGAGTAATTTTGATTAGAAATTTTTTTAAAAAAAAATCAGTTTAGTTTTAAATTTTATAAATAAAAAAAACAACTTGACACTTGACCTGAATAGAACCGAACATAAAAATTCAAACATAATCAAATAAAAAAATCATTTTAAGGTAAAAACTCATTAAATCAAAACATGTCAAAAGTTTATTAATTCACCTAGAACTTAGCCTAATTAAAAGTCTATTAATTCAAATTAAACTCATTTGATTTTAGCAAATGTAAAATGAAACCAGACCAAGTTAATCGGTTTGATTTTCTCATTTAATTCAGTTCAAAAGAAATTTTAAAATAGTTTAATTGGATTTTTTTATTCAAATCCCAACGGACTCCCATAATATTTCTATAAGCTCGATGTGAATTTTAAATCTTGAAGGCATTTTTATACGAAAAATAGTTAGAATTCTACCATTATTTTAATTTTATATATACACACACATAGACATGGAATTGGGTGAATTAAAATAAGATAGTGTTGGTATTGTAATCTTGAAAGTTGTATCTCAACTGGTTAGATTATGAGTTTATTCTTTAAAGATCACCAGTTCGAGTATCATAAATCTTTGAGCCACTGAAAGCTTACATGAGCGTTAACTTTAAGACCCGTGAAATTAGTCGAGATGTATACAAACTGATCTAAACATAAATATTAATAAAAAAAAATTATGTTTCGTACGCCACCCCTCAATATTGATAAGTGATAGGCATACCGAACGAAACTCTGCCGTCTCATAAAATAATCACTCATTGCATCCATTTCCGATGAACTCGATGCGTGGTGGCTGGTGGCTGGTGACCTGCACTTGCATCTGATTTTCATGTTTGTTTTCGGTGATTAGTCAACGTTTTCAAGAGAATGGGTTTCCACTGGCATCTGCAAAAAAACGTTTTATTAAATCGGTTTGGTAATCATATGTTGTGCTACACTCGAACTATTATCAAGTGATATATAGGCTCAAGTAATTGACTTTATAAGTGGTTGCAGCGCCTGGGTCGACCTTTCTCCTCCATCAATCCTGGTGTTAGTCAAGGAAGCTTGGGTTTGGTAAGCAAAAGTTTTTCTTCGGGCTAAAGCAACGAGTTAATTTTGTTAAGCAATTACGAGGTACCGTTCGAATAGTAAGCGCCATTTGTCAAATTGTCGGCGTGATGCATTTTAAGTAATCTTGATCATGTGAGGGCTAATCCTACCTAGTCTAGGAGGATTGTTGAAGTGATAATAAAACGCGTGGACTGTTTATTGCAGAGCCGGCATTGTTCACATAAATAAAACATTGTGGATGACACTGTGAAATTTTTAATAATTCATTTTGGTGCTTAAAGTTTTATTTTTGATGATTTAATCCTAATTCAAGACCAATTAATTTGGATTTTTTAGGCAATGATGGAATTAAAAGAGTAGAGACCAGGATTAAAAGGACGTAGAAAATGAATAGCGTGTTAGAGATTATGTGAACAATACACTTAAGTCCTTAAACTTTAAAAACAACGCAAATTATACAATTTAGGTCCCTTAAAACTTAAACAGTATCAATTTTGATACAAAAAAAATTTTGTATTGTTTTTCGGTCCTTGGTTAGAAAGAGAAGAAAGAGAAGAGTCACCGGATTCCATCGATGAGAGAGAAAGTTGTCGTTCAAGCCGTTTCCAACCACCAAAATAAATTTTTTTTATGTCCACGGGTTACATGGGATGAGAGAGGCTTGATAGTGGGGTGGTTTTTGATTTAAATGGCTTGAAAATTAGGTCTTTTGAATAAAAAAGATATTACCTTGATTTTCTCGTCACCAATGATAATCGAAATCTGAGCTTATAAACGATATGTCGTTCACCTTGATAAGCGAAGTGTCGCCTATGTTATTTTTTTAGAAAAAACAACGGCAGCCGCCCCTTTAAAATATCAAGAAAAAAATAAAAACAAACCTTGACATGCGGGCTAGGGCTTGAAGCCAACCCACGTGGGCGGGCCTATGACCCAATATGTTTGGGCTTTTTTAATATGTGTGTGTGTGTGTGTGTGTGTGTGTGTGTGTGTGTGAGGTGTAAATTTAAGATAAAAAAATTATTTTACTCGGTTGAGTCCATAACCCGAATCACAGGTTTGATAAGTTAAGCCACAAGGCCCACAACACTCGAGTTATTATTTCTTTTTTTTTATATATACCTTTTCTTACATGTTTTTTTGCAAAATAATTTTTAAATTTATCTTTCGATTGATATAGCTCATTTGTGATTTTTATTTTATTATTTACCTTTTTTAAAAGATATTTTTAAAATTACTTGTGTATATTTAATTTTTTATGAGATTTTTCTTATTCGTCTATAATTTTTTTGTATTTTGTATAGATAAACCTATGTTTTAAGATAAAAATATTTTTTTCAGATAATATTTTTTATATGTACAGTCTTGCATAATTTTTTTTATTCAATTAATTTAATGTGTGTGTGGCGTGTCTATTTCTATTATAGTTTGATTAAATAAAAAACATATTTGAATAAAAAAAATATTGCAAATACAATAGGATAAACATCTCGTATTGCGAGATTAAATAACTTGATCTACATTTGTCTCTGGAATTTTCCAGTTTTATTTTTAGTTATTATTGATGACTTTCTTATTTATTTATTAACACGTGTAGTTTTTAATTTATTTGATTATATTAATGCGTAAGTTTTTTTATTTACATTTATAATTTTTTAACTATATAAATGCGTCAAAAAAATCTGCATATATAAATGTTTTTAGGAGAGAATAATATCTAACTTGCGGAATGTCATGGGTCAAATAGCTAGTTGTTATCATCATTAAGAGTTCTAACAAATAGTAGGCATGATGCATTTAAATTAATCTTGATCATGTAAGAGCTTATGCTGCTCGGTCTGGGAGGATTATTGAAATGATAAGATGTATTTGATGAAAAAAAATAATTTTTTTATATATATCTTTGAATAATTTTACCATAAAATTACTGTAAAATACCAAATACATGTTTATAAAAACATTTGGGTCATCCTCGCATTCAGATTTTTTTTTTTCTTGTATACAAATTGATCCAAAAAAAAGCGAGCACCGTCTTGAAAGTGTTGAAAGCGGGGTCGGTTTCCTATATAACTATTGAATGCATGATTACCTCCACGTGTTCGCATACTGTTCCAAATGCTTCCCGTCAAAGCAGGCACGTAGGAGGTCGTTGATTGATCCTCCCCTCTCGTGTATATGTGCCATCTCAATAATATGGAAATGTGTCGATGTACTATAGGCTAAAATAATTACAAGTATCTAGTTAAAAAACGATGCCCGACTAGCACTCCTCCAGCAGGACTGGATGCCCATTAGCTGACACCTACTCTCCATTACGAGGCAAGTATCCGAGCTATAAAAAAACAGTCGAGACTCTTCCTCTCACGATTCCTCTGCTTATTTTAGTGCCGAGAATTGCTTGAATTCATAAATGCACGGCTTTAAAGGCATCCCATGCTCCCCGATAACAGCACAGGGAGAGGTCCCATAGCCCCCAATCGGGGATGGGGTGACTGCACTGACTGGGATTTGATCTTTCCAAGAGGGGTAATGTTGTCTTTATCGGAGCCTTTCCATCCGAGAAATATTCGACGATAATTGAACCTTTAGTAGAGCCAGACAACATCTAGCCTAGCTGCAGGTTTGATTAACCGCGTGACCCGTAATTTGCTGGTGGTAATTTTTTCCTCTCGAAGGTGGTTACTTTAAGGATATGGGTGCTGTTCTATCTATACATATTTATTTAACGGGATAGGTAAAAAAAAACATAAAAGAAAATAATTAATATTTTTATTAGTTTTGGTAGGATAATATGTGATTTTCTCAATTTTTTTTTTATGTTTATCTCTTTTTCATTGAATAAATATTAATAGTTATGTTCTTTCATTCTTCGCGTATTTCTTAAAGCAAGAAAGATGGCTACTGGACCTAACTCTTCATATTTTTAACCACGACCTGGTGTTCTTGTTGCATAATAGTATGAGAAGATTAAACCAGCTAGCAGAATGTAGCTCGGTTGGATTATACAATTTTATTTTTTTTTTGTTAAAAAAGTGGCCTTTTCTTTTTTATAAAAATATTTTTTTTATAACCCGGGGTGTCCGGACCAGTTTACACGCACCATAACTAATCTCTAAACTCACTGAATATCCTACAAGCCCAGCAAATATATAAAACATCATAAAAATAACAGGCATATACAAAAAAAAAATTAAACCCGAATACAAAGAGAGAGGAAAGAAATCCCTTTCCCCGCTAGGCTTATAAAAATATTTAATAAAGGGAGTCAAGGTTGATAAATCAAGGGCAGACCTTGGGAATTAGTCCGTCGATTATGAGCTGATTCTCAGTTTAGTTCCCAAGGTATCAATTTTCTCAGTTAATCACCAATATATTATATATTTCTCAATTGTTTGTTTGTTTAAAAAAAATATTTTTATTTGAAAATGTTAGATTTCCTGAAAATTACATCTATTTATTGCATACACGCACACTTCATACGAAAAGCATAAAGGGACAAGGATGAGGGGACCTGATTGGGGAACGTCCACTACTTATAGGGATCTGATTGAGAAAACAATTGATAATTTGGAGACCAATACGAGAATTGATGTTCGGGCACGAGGGTTGCCCTTGAATCAAATAAAACCAATAGTTTCAAGTTACAGCAGAATTAAGGTCTTTTTTTTTTTGGGGGATTGGATTGGACATGGTATGAGTAACAGATTGTATTAGATAATTTGTTTTATTTTATATTTAATAGATACTAGATAAGATATGGTTGATTTGATGCTTAAACTAGTTCAAATTTAATAAAATATAAAGAAAGAATTTATTCGATCTGATCTAATAAAAAACCTGAGTTTATTTGTGACCCGAGATAAAATACGGGTAAAAAACTCATTCATTTCTTTTGAATTTTTTTGTTGAAATTGCTTTAATTCCTTTTTTTAGTCAACTCGGGTTGACTTTCCTGACCTGTGATTCGGGCTCTGCTCCGAGTCAGCCCCAGGTTGTATTTTAAAACTATGATAATAATTATTTTTATCCTTATGTTGATCCAAATTAATGGTCAACCCGACCCATGACCTAGGCTTTGACATGGACCATCCATCTAGTCAAGTTTTAAAACTATGATAATGATAATTTTATATATACATTTACCCGGGTCAATAATCAATTTGGCTCGTAAGTTGGATTTTACTCAGGGTCGACCCCCGAGTTGTGTTAAAAAACTTTAATAGTAACCAATATTATACTCGCATTGACCTTGATGAGTGGTGAACTCATCTCGTGATCTGAATCTTATCTTTAATCGATTCTTAAATTAGTTTTTAAATTTATAATAATAACTAATTTTATTTTTATATTCACTCCAATTATTTATGTGTAAAAAAATTAGACAAATATAAACTTCCCCTTACGGTGAGACAAAATTTCCTCTTTCGAATAACTTTAAACACAAAAATTAATTTTTGAATTTTATCAACCAGAACATCCTTGAACATGACAAAGATTGATTTTTTAATTGTCCGAAAATACACACACAAAAAAAAATATATCATGTACAGTTCATTCAGACGCAGCACACCAAACTACCAGTCATCGTCAGAGCATTAAACTCAGCAATCATGCTAGCAATCATGTTAATAAGCATATAACTGACATTGACATGCGATATCTTTTCTGCTTTGTTCCTGAAATTCTAAATTGAAAAACGCTCATGATCATTTTTTAATA
>Ga0325414_1002955_pt1 | contig 17536 bp, 7 predicted proteins | sample PopdelMetagenome_8_FD_206183 | JGI IMG/M metagenome (GOLD analysis project Ga0325414, IMG submission 206183) | Populus deltoides microbial communities from Bellville, Georgia, United States - Leaf-PdKOR-R3 | ecosystem: Host-associated > Plants > Phyllosphere > Phylloplane/Leaf | place: USA... | reverse complement strand
TGGCAACGAGCAGGTGAAGAACAATGATGTGTTATCTGCGCGAGTGGTTGAATCTTAATATATGCTAAATCTAAAAAATGCTTTCAAATCCAAGGTCTCAAGATAAATTAATTACACGTACACGTGTCAGTAAGGTTAGTCTGACGTGGTCAACCTGCGCGCAAGCTGGCCCGGACACCCCATGTAAATCAAAAAAAAAAAAAAAAAGAAAGAAGATTAGTCTGACGTGGTCAACCTTTTCAAAGTTTTTTAAAATGCTATTCGGTCTTTACTTCCGTAATTATCACAACCAGTAGCATTATTATCTGTAATTGTATTTCAATCAGACGCATGTTGTGAAGTGAATAGTTTTTTTTTTTTTTTTTAACAAGTGTGAGGTTGGAATGCTCAAAAAGGTAAATTTATAAGTATTCAATTAAAATAAAATACCCATCATATATATAACCGTGGCGTTGACCTCTTGCTTTTCAATTAAAATAAAATATCCATCACATATATATATATATATATATATATAAAAGTTGACAACTAATAGCAGTTTGGTTCAAGAATATGGTAAATTGTAGTTTAAATTATTTTTTATTTAAAAATATATTAAAATAATAATTTTTTTATTTTAAAAAAATTATTTTTAATATTAGTATGTCAAAATAAAAAAAATTAATTTTAAATAAAAAAATTAAAATTCCTAAAAAAAACATAAAATTCCTTGTATGTGTAAAATAAAAATAGTTTGATGTGTTTAACAATCTAAGAAAAGCTATGTGATTTTCATATATAGTGTTTTTCTTTACTCGAGTATACAATTATTTATCATGAAAGCTAATAAACAACAATAATATTATATGTCATGTAATTATTTAAATTTTATTAATTTTGTGTTTTGATCATACATTAGTTATAAATCAATAAAATTCTTAATATGTGTAAGGTTTAATTACTCAAAATATAACTCCAAACTTTGATTGATGAACATGTGATGTTATAATGGTATAAAAGTCATCTAATTTCAGCCCTTTTGACTCCCTATTTTTCTAGCTTTTACATGCAACAAAAATGCAGGATTAATTCTATTCTATAGAAATTATTTGCAACTAGTATATAGTGTTTGGCTTTTTACTTATGTATACAACTATTTATTATAAATATGGATAAGCAATAACAATATTATCTATATATCAACCCTGAGAGGTATAACTCAACTGGTTAAGTCCTGAGTTTGTTCTCTAAAGATCACCAATTCGAATCCCACAAACCTCAGGGCCACTGAAGGCTATATGGTCGTTAACTTCAGGGTCCGTGGGATTAATCGAGATGTGTGCAAGCTAACCCGGACACCCACGTTAATAAAAAAATTTATCTATATATCATGTAATTATTTAAATTTTAATATTATCTAGCATGAATCAATTGTAAATTAATATAATTCTCAATGTACATGTACGATCCAATTACTCAAAAGGCAACTCCAATTAACACTTTTTACTAATGCAAAGGTCATCTCACTTCGAGTGGAGCTTATAAAACAGTCTTAAATTCATCTAATTCAAGTGCAGGAAAAGCTCAATCCATATGCAACATGGACATGATATGTCTGACCTTATAACAACCTTGTTTGGGCAAGATTTCTCAATATTACAGAAATTAAAAGTCAACAAATTTTTTTATGCAAGGTAAATTCAGCTAGATCAGATCTTTAATGAAAGAGGATTCTTAACATTTAAAAGAAAAGGTTTCCTAATCCACCATGGAAACTAAGGAGTTACATATATGTTTTCTGAGATAGGAAGGATTATTTAATGATTCTCCTAGTTTAAGAAGAAAACTAATAAAGTCGGCAACTAAAGAGAAAATAATAATTATTCTTGTCCAAGTAAAGTAAGGAAACCAAGCTATACAAGGAAAATCTAGAGGCGACAACAAAGATCTCCAAGTCAAAATCGAGTCTCCTAATTTATTTGGAATTCCTAAAGTCAACAGTTGATCCTAAAGTTATAAGGAAGGATTATTCAACCAAGAGGACTATTTAGGCTAGGAAATAAAGATTTCTTTATGTTATTTTCTTTGTTATTTAGGATAGCATGCTTCATACCTTTGTTTTTATTTTCATATTTTTGGCTTGATTATCAGTATTTAGACTTGTTTAATTAAAGGTTTGAGTCTGATTATTTGTGGGTCTTACACAAGTCCACATCTTGAGTATTCTATGGTTTAACTTGGGTTATTACACTTATAAAAACATCTATGTAACCTAAGTATTAGTTTCATGTTTTTGTTTAATAACAATTTAGATTGCCACATCTCTTTTTATGAGGGTGTGAGGGTGACTTTTTTCTTTTACTATGGTTCTCTAACGAACTAAATTAACTTATCAAAAAACAAATGTCTTTATGGTGTTATCCTATACTTCTCGTTTATGAATCGTTATTCGTTAGATGAGAGTTTCAAATTCTAGTAATGTTGGTGTTTGGGTTTAAGATAATTTATGTGTCACACTTCCAAATATAATTTCATAGCTTTTCAGGAGTTGTATCATTTATGCGTGGGTTATGTGACCAAGTGCTCACGGGTTCACATCACAATTAAAATCCGATATTCTAAGAATGATCCTATCATATGAGAATTATTTGCGATAAGAGAAGGTGAATACAAGTGGCGTTGGTGTCATATAATAACATAAATTTTCTTGCATGTGTAAATAAAATTAACCTGACATTTTAACATATTGAACAATAAAAAATTATTAAATTTAGTATGTTGTTTTTAGTTTTTACTTTCATGTAAAATTATTTACAATAAAATCAAATAAGCAACAACGATATTATTCATGGCATATAATTTTTTAAATTTTATCGTTGTCAAGTTTCAATCCTATATTAGTTGTAAATAAATAAGATTCTCGATATAAGATGCATTTACCCCAAAAGTAACGCCAACTAGCACTTTTGATTGATAAAACTTATAATGCTTCAATGGTATAAGAGTTACCCCACTTTAGCTCTTGTGAGGGCTTTAAGTTAAAGGGGATCTTTTTGTAGGCCTCATTTGTTTGTTGGAAAGTAGTTTTTTTTTTTTTAAGTGAATTCCAGGAAAGTGAATTATTTTTTGATATTTGGTAGTGTAATGGAAAATAAGTTGGAAAACACTTTTCAGTGTTTGGTTATGTCATGAAAAATGAGCTGGAAAATAACTTATTAATGTTTTATTTTTTTTCAAGTTTATTAAAATAATGAGGAATAAATCTTACAAATTAAAAGGTTGAATGAGAATGAAATTGAAAAAAAATTTAATTTCATAAATTATCTCAAATAAAATAAATAATAATCAAAATAATAGAGATCAAATCTAAAAAATAAAAAAAATTGAAAGATGAAGAAATTAAAATAATAATAATTAACATTTCATAAATTATTTCAAATAAAATAAGTAATAATCAAAAGAATAAGGACCAAATTTGATAGATAAAAAATTTCAATTAAAAAATGATAAAAGAAAAGTAAATAACAATTATAAAAATAAGGACCAAAATTAATATAAAAATTAAATTCTAAGGGATGAAATTGAAAAACAAATATTCAAAATAAAATATATATAGCAATCAAAAGTTTGAGGACCAAATTTGATATAATCAGCAAACAATATGACATTTCTAAATTTTTCATAACTTCCAGAAAGTGTTTTCCGCCCAAAATAAATGGAAAACACTTTCCTAGAAACCAAGCTAAATTTTTCTTTGACTGGAAAGTGTTTTCCGTTGACCAACTTTTCTAATGACAAACAAACACAGGAAAGTTTGGAAAGTGGTTTCCCGAAAACTGGTTTCCGAGAAACAAACGCAACCTTAGGGTTTGTTGAATTAGAAGTGTATTTTATCCATAATAATATTTATACTTTTATAAATTTTAATGAAAATAATAATATTTATAATACAAATAACAAAAATTTTAGTAGCAATAGTATGAATTAGTATAAAAATAATTTTATTTATAACACCAAATATAATAATATTTTAGAGACAAATACTATCAATTATACTAAAAAAATAATATTAATAGAACAAATAATAATGGTTTTGAGATCAACATTATTAATTCGACTAAAATAATAATAATATTTTTAATATCAATACTATCAATTATGCTAAAAAAATATATTAAGAAATAATATAATAATTCTTTTGATATTAATTATACTAAAAAAATAATATCAACAAAACAAACAATAATATTTTTACCATTAATACTCTAAACATTAATTATACTAAAAAATATTTTTAATACAATTATACTAAAAATATGGACAACCCAAGCACCACGTGGTGCTTGGCTTGCATCCTAGAGAAAGGAAATCAAGTGCCACACGACACTTGGGCGACCTGCCTGTGGGCGTGGCAGCCAAAGCGCCACGTGCGCTCTTGGTCTGCGCTAGCGCCCAAGGCCGGGCAGACCGAGCGTCAGGGAGCTTGCCTTCAAGTTGGCACCCATGCCCTCCAGCCCAATAACACCCCCGCCAAACAGTGCAGTCCACAGTGAAAGTACTCACAATACATCCACAGTGTAGCACAGTGCAATCCACAGTGTAGCACATTACTAATAGAGAAGAGCAATATTATGCGCTACAATAAAACAATGATCATTTTAATTATAGTTAATATATTGAGTTAAATTGTCGGTGGATCTTCGAAATAGAAGTCTCTTTGGCAAATGGATGCCCACAAAACAAAACTTACACTCCACACTACCATCATTCATCTTTTCAACATCATTCCAAAATGGATAAATATTTGAGCTAGCTATTTTTTCTCTTTTCCTTGATAAGTGGCTTTGTTAAAAAAAAAAGAAAAAGATGTCATAAAAAGTTAACAATCTTTTTGGCCCTTTCCAACGGACTGTCAACGATAATATCCACAGTCACACCGTTTTTACAACGAAAGATTTAGAGTTTTGAGATTTTTCATTTTGAAGATGGTTCCTCGAATTTATTTTTATTGGTTATAGAACCCTTACTGAGAAAGGTGTAGCAAATTTGTCAACCTTTTTCCAACCACCATGACTTTCTTCTTGTAATAGTTGGTTGGCATTTATTAGGCTGCACATAGGTTGCTGCCAAGGCTCTTCTTTCTTGTATAAATGGAGACAGAGACGAGAGAGTGCAGTGTGTAGTGCAGAAACAGTGCAAGTGTGTGCAAAGAAAGGAAGACAATGCAACTAAGAGAGTGAGTGCAAGTGCAGATTTGAGAGAAACACCGAGTGTAAGAGTGAAGCACTGGGTTTTGTAGGGTTGTATTGGGTTGAGTAGAGTGTTTGTATCATTCCTCCAATAATATACAATCTGCTGCCTCCGTGGACGTACCCGGTTTTGGGGAACCACGTAAATCTGCTTGTTTGGGTTTTTATTTGTGTTTGCTTTCGGTCCAGTATGCACAACAAATTCGTATCAGAGCATTAGAGAAGCTTAAACACAGAAAAACACATTTTTAAGCTCTCTGTTCAAAGTTGAAGAATTTTCAAAGTTCTCATATCTTATTTTGACCAGCTTCGGAGATTCCTCTCGTTGATACGAGTCTGGCGATATAAAGATCATCGAAATCAGAATTGAAACGACCCTTGTAGAGCTCACCGAAGTTTCGCCTGAAATTTGCCGGAAAAAAAACCAGACAGTGCCAGAATTCTCGCCTGAGAAGGCAGCCACATCATCCGACATGTTGGCGCTGAGTCATCATCCACAGCATCAACAGAGGGTCCACATTGCCATGTCATCAGACACATCATCTAACAGTAACAGAATATTCTCTTGACATAATAAGAATATTCTGTTAACAGTAAGAGAATATTCCCGTGATAAAATATTATTTATCAGAGACAGAATATTCCTTCCCTGAGTCAATTCGGTCATATTTGTTTTTTGGTCGACTCGGTGATTTTTTGATCCATTTTAGGCCATGTCAAGTTGGTTGCTAGCATTTTCAACCATTCCAAACGCAACTGTGGTGTCTGTTTTGTGGAACAGCACACCGAAGTTACTATTTTGGCTCTTTTGAGCATAAAAGTGCGTGTTTTAACAATTTCAGGAGTCCATTTGTAATCCAAAGACGTCCTAATGGCTGATATTCCAGAAAAAAAGATCAGCGGGAAATGCTAGTATACCTCCACAATACATTTCGGTATCGAGTACCAAATTTAAGGTGGAGAAGTTTGATGGGAAAGGTAATTTTGGCATGTGGAAATGTGAAGTCATGGATATGCTTATTCAAATGAATTTGGATTTCACTCTAGAAGATAAACCGGAGGATTTGGATGATAAAAGCTGGGAAAGGATAAATCGATTGGCCTGCAGTTCCATTCAACTTTGTCTTGTAAAGGATCAGAAATACGCCTTTTCAGAACAAAACTCTGCAAAGGAATTATGGCAAGCATTGGAAGACAAGTTTATGAAGAAGAGTATAGAGAATCATCTCTACTTGAAGAAAAGAATCTTTTGTTTTCAACACAAGAAAGGTACTTCCATGAATAAGCATCTAAATGATTTCAATAAAATGATAGCTGATTTGAAGAATTTAGATGTGGAAATCGATAATGAAGATAAAGCTCTGTTGTTATTGAATTCACTGCCTGACACATATGAACATCTCGTCACCACTTTACTGTATGGTAAAGAAAAGATTAAATTCATTGATGTGTCAAATGCTTTGGTGAACAATGAGTACCGGAAGAAGAACCAGATTGTTCATAAGGAGTCAATGTCAGAAGCATTGACAGTTAGAGGCAGAACAAACCCCAGAAGATTTCGAGGGCAAGGGAGATCTCGCTCAAAATCCAGAGAAGAATCATCAAACAGACAATATCTTGCAAAAGATAAGTGGGCTTTTTGTCACAAAAAAGGGCACTGGAAGAAAGATTGTCCAATCAAGGGCAACAAGGAAAAAGATGAACCAACTGTGAACGTTGCACGAGATGAGGATGAACGAGACTCTGCATTCATGGTCTCATCACTAGAAAACCATTCTGGTGAATGGATTCTTGATTCTGCATGTTCCTATCACATGTGCCCTAACAAGCACTTATTCTCGAGACTCGAGGAGTTCGATGGAGGAGTTGTGTTGATGGGTAATGATGATGTCTGTGAGATCAAAGAGATTGGGACTATCCATCTGAAGATGCATAATGGGGTAGTCAAGACACTAATAGAGGTACGGTATGTACTTGACTCGAAGAAAAATCTCTTCTCACTTGGAGTCCTAGAATCCAGTGGTTATAAGATTATCATGCATGGTGGAGTCTTGAGAGCAATCCGTGGTGCATTAGTTGTCTTAAAAGGCACGAGGAAAGGAAACTTATATTTCCTAGATGGATCTACAGTTACTGGTATAGCAGCTGTTTCCAAAAGCATAGAAGATGATGAAGCAGATAATTCCAGACTTTGGCATATGTGTTTAGGGTATGCTGGTGAAAAGGCTTTGCAAGGATTAGTCAAACAAGGTCTATTAAAAGGCATCAAGACTGGGAAGCATGGGTTCTGTGAGCATTGTGTTCTTAGAAAACAGACAAGGGTCAAGTTTGGCACTGCAGTACACAACACAAAAGGGATTCTAGATTATGTTCATACAGACGTATGGGGACCTTCAAAGAATGAATCTATTGGAGGTAATCGTTGGTTTGTTACTTTTATTGATGATTTCTCAAGACGAGTATGGGTGTACATGATGAAACACAAGGATGAGGTCCTTGATATCTTTCTGAAATGGAAGAAAATGGTAGAGACTCAAACTGGAAGGAGAGTTAAGACTCTTCGGTTAGATAATGGTGGTGAGTACACTTTAGATCCTTTCTTTAAAGTTTGTCAGGATGAAGGGATCAAGCGATATTTTACTGTTTGCAAAACACCACAGCAGAATGGAGTAGCAGAACGTATGAACCGCACATTGGTGGAGAAAGTCTGATATATGCTATCACATTCGGGACTAAGCAAAGTGTTCTGGGGCGAGGCATTAAGCTATGCTCGTTATATTGTTAACCGGTTACCTTTAGCAGCATTAAATGGAAGAACCCTCTTGGAGGTATGGTTAGGCTCTCCTGCAAATGATTATGACTCTATGCGTATATTTGGTTGCTCAGCATATTATCATGTTACTGAATCCAAGCTAGATCCTAGAGCCAAGAAAGCTATATTTTTAGGCTTTAGTGGAGGAGTAAAAGGCTACAGACTCTGGTATTCTGAATCAAAGAAAGTGATTTTGAGTAAAGATGTCACTTTTGATGAGCCTGGCATGTTACAGCAAGAGAAATCACAGGAGAAGGAAAAACAGTCTGGTGATGCACAACAGGTGGAGTTGGAGACTTTAGTCATTCCTGTAAAGACTGTTTAGACAATCCCTACTGAAAGAGATTTAGATGAAAGTTCAGATGAAAAGGATGCAACAACTCCAGCAACCACACAACAAGAATCCATTGTAACGAGTAAACCGAAAAGAGTTATTAAGAAACCTGCTCGGTATTGTAACATGGTGGCTTATGCACTTCCGGTGATTGATGATGGAATCCCCTACACCTATAAAGAAGCAGTATAGAGTGTAGAAAGTGCAAAATGGAAAGAGGCAATGGATGAAGAGATGAAATCTCTGCACAAGAATCAGACTTGGGATTTGGTACAACTCCCTAAAGAAAAGAAGACAATTGGTTGCAAATGGGTATATGCCAAGAAGGAAGGTAATCCTGGAAAAGACAACATCCGATTCAAAGCAAGATTGGTAGCAAAAGGCTATGCTCAAAAGGAGGGGAGAGATTATAATGAGGTATTCTATCCAGTTGTTAAGCATTCATCAATCCGTATTCTGCTAGCCTTGTTTGCACAGTTTGATTTGGAGTTAGCCCAACTTGATGTGAAAACTGCCTTCCTACATGGAGATTTGGAAGAAAAAATTTACATGTCTCAGCCAGATGGTTTCAAAGTTACTAGGAAAGAGAAGTGGGCTTGTAAACTGAAGAAGTTATTATACGGATTGAAACAATCTCCTTGCCAGTGGTATAAGCGATTTGATAAGTTCATGACAAAATATGGATACACACGAAGTCAATTTAACAACTGTGTATATTTTCATAAACTTCTTGATGGCTCTTTCATCTATTTGCTCTTATATGCGGATGATATGTTGATTGCATCAAAGAGCAAGGTGGAGATTGATAGACTGAAAGCTCAACTGAGAACTGAGTTTGAAATGAAGGACCTTGGAGAAGCTAAGAAGATTCTTGGCATGGAGATTCAAAGAGACAGAAGAAAAGGCACAGTCTGTTTGACACAGACCCAATACTTGAAGAAAATTCTACAGAGATTTGGGGTAGATGGTAAGACCAAGCCTGTAAGCACACCTTTGGCTCCTCATTTTAAGCTAAGTGCTTCAATGTCTCCACACACAGAGGAAGAGCGCAAGCATATGGCTCAAATTCCTTATGCAAATGCAGTTGGTGCATTAATGTATGCAATGGTTTGTACGAGACCAGATATTTCACATGCTGTCAGTATGGTGAGCAGGTATATGCATGATCCGGGAAAGGGTCACTGGCAGGCAGTTAAGTGGATTCTACGGTACATTCATGGCACAACTGATATTGGTTTGAAGTTTGAGAGGGATGATAGACTCGGACAAAATTTAGTTGGTTATGTGGACTCGGACTATGCTGGTGACTTAGACAAGCGTCGTTCCACAACAGGCTATGTGTTTACACTTGCTAAAGGGCCTGTAAGTTGGAGGTCAACGTTACAATCAACAGTAGCTTTGTCAACAACTGAGGCAGAGTACATGGCAGTAACAGAGGATTTCAAGGAAGCTATTTGGTTACATGGGTTGATTGAAGATTTGGGAATTGTTCAAGAGCACATGGATGTCCATTGTGATAGTCAAAGTGCTATTTGTCTTGGAAAGAATCAGGTTTATCATTCCCGCACCAAGCACATCAATGTTCTATTTCATTTTGTTCGAGAAATTGTGGATGAAGGGGATATTCTGCTATAGAAGATTGGTACCGCAGATAATCCAGCTGACATGCTCACAAAATATGTCTCAGGGATCAAGTTCCAACATTATTTGGACTTGGTCAACATCTCTCGATGTTGAGCACCTTCAGGGTGCAGCGCCATATGGCACATTAGAGGTAGCATTGATTGATCACGAGGATTGGATGGAAAAATGTGGAGTAGCAAATTTGTCAACCCTTTTCCAACCACCATGACTTTCTTCTTGTAGTAGTTGGTTGGCATTTATTAGGCTGCACATGGGTTGCTGCCAAGGCTCTTCTTTCTTGTATAAATGGAGACAAAGACGAGAGAGTGCAGTGTGTAGTGCAGAGACAGTGCAAGTGTGTGCAGAGAGAGGAAGACAGTGCAACTGAGAGAGTGAGTGTAAGTGCAGATTTGAGAGAAACACTGTGTAAGAGTGAAACACTGGGTTTTGTAGGGTTGTATTGGTTGAGTAGAGTGTTTGTATCATTCCTCCAATAATATACAATCTGCTGCCTTTGTGGACGTACCCGGTTTTGGGGAACCACGTAAATCTGCTTGTTTGTGTTTTTATTTGTGTTTGCTTTCGGTCCAGTATGCACACCAAAAGGAAGGCAGAGACGGGAAAGAAGTAAAGAAAAAAAAATCTGACGTAAGAACTATCATTTATGTTATATTATATACAAGTGTAATTTTATCTTTTTATTATTTTTTAAATTTTTAGTTGATTCAAAATGTCTACAACGGGAAAGTAAATATTTGATAAAATATCATGTTCGTTAACTTCAGAATCCGTGAAATTAGTCGAGATATACGTAAGCTGATCCAAATACCATGTTAATAAAAAAAATTAATAAAATCTTAGAAGTTTTTTTTTTATTATTATCCCTTATTAATAAAAGGAGGTTTAAGTGTTTCACTTCTTCAATCATGATACAACGACTCTAGTATCACTGTCAAGTTGATTTTTTTTTCCTTACTAATAATAAAAATAGGTTTCCCAGCCAGATCTGACGATTTTCTAGTTTTTTTTCCCCCTTCTTTTACCTTGAAATGAAATCAAACTCATATCAATTTTTTTTTGTGAAAACCCAAATAAATATCTCTCATTTTAGAGAAATAAAAACTCAAGTGTTTAAGATGACCGGTGGTTTTGGATGATTTGAGGTGCGATAGAATTGGGTCTATTTGGAAATGTGGTTGCGATTGTTTTTTAAAGTGTTTTTCACTCAAAAATACATCAAAAAAAATATTTTTTATTTTTTAAAAATTATTTTTGACATCAGCACATCAAAATAATATAAAAATATATAAAAAATATTAATTTAAAGTAAATAAAAAAATAAAAAAATTTTAAATTTTTACAAAAGCATTTTTATAACGCAAAAACAAATAGGTTATACTTAGTTCTTGAATCAACGAATCTCGATGCTTGCATGATGCTAATAAGACACGATAAAATTGATATTTCATGAGTTATTCAAATTAATCATTTTCTTAATGATAAGTTAATTTTATTATTTTTATTTGAAAGATGTCTCTTATTTTCATGCCTCTTGTAATTTTTGTTTCTTTTTATTTATTGAATTTCAACATTAATGCAAGGAGATTGGCAAAACCCTATAAACAGCTACATTTTCCATATAAATAAAAAGCTTGCATTTAAACTAAATCTATCCAGAAATATCATATTTCTATAAAATTACCAAAACAATAAAATTTTCTACAATAAAAACTTCAATACTTAGTTGAGTGGAAAAAATTTTTCGTTGGCCAACTTTTCTAATAGCAAATAAATATAGAAAAGTTTGAAAAGTAGTTTTTTAAAAACCATTTTTCAGGAAACAAATATAGTTTTAGTCATATTCACCAATCCACTGATCCATGAATTGAAATTATTTTTAGTATTTTCAGATTTATCCACATAAAATAAAGTTCCTCACATTAAAAAAAAAAAAAAAGCTCTGATACATTTTAAAAAGTTCAAGCAAAACCAAAATAAGTACTTGAAAAAAAAAAAAAAGACTTCGGAATCAACATCCCTTTCTGGTTTCAAAACAAGGGCATAAATGCAAAGTCGATAAGAGTTCCAGAACTTGTGTGTAATACAATAATCCAAAAATACTATAAAACAACGCCTATAAACGCTAATCTCCAACACCCAGTAGCATGTTTACGACGTTATTCATCCCTATACTATTATAACATATTTAATTAAGTACCCCGACCGTAAAAATAGTTGATTAAGTCCTTCTTACAAGCAAATCTCATCCCTTTGTAACAGCGTCCACATTGAATAGCGACTAGCAGAGTTGTGCGGCACGAGTCCCCTAGACTCTTGCTTGCTTGCATTTTCTAAAAAGTAATTTATTAGTTTCTAAGCCATTTTCACCTAATAATAAAAAAAGTACAATTTATTTAATCGAGGATTTAAAAAATAACTACAGTATTTTTATTCTTAATTAATTCTCAATTGGATGAATTGAAACATAAGTTTTATAATCTTCTAATTGATATTTTTAAAAAAATTTAATTCATCTTCATTGTTAGTAGAAAATATATTAAAAATTAACAAAGTTTTTAATTTTTGTTTTTTTCATTTTAATTCATGTTGAATAAAATGAATTGAAACACCAATTATAATCTTTATTAATTAATTTTAGCACTACTTAAAAAAGCTTTATAAGAATTTACAGAATTATAATTAAAAAAACACAAGTAAATTAAAGTCCTCACAACCTTGTAATTATAAGTAGTCTGTGTAGATAGTCGTGGGAGTACAAGGACGAATAGAGTCGTAAACCCATCTTACGAGCTTATCATACATAAACAGACGAAACATCAAAACCAGTCGACTCATAGCGCGTTGCATCACGTGTCTTGTGCCAGTGTAAGAATCTTCTAGACGCCCCGGTGACTCTCCGGCGTTGTAATTATTTTTTATTTTATAAAGGCGCGTGATGGGATTCTTTGATTTACGTAATTGTAGAGCAAGGAGCTTGGAATTTCTGTAAATTCGAATATTTTGGTGGTCGCGGGAAAGTATGATGGCTTGCCACGTGGACATCCGGTTTAATTATTCAAATGGTAAGGTAATACGAAATTTTGGTCAATCTTCTTCTTCTTCTATTTTTCGCATATTCAATTAGAATTTATAAAGACACTGTGATAGGGGCTCTGGTCCGTCTATTCAAATGGATAGTTCATGTGTAAAATCCTATTGTGTTTTCTTGATACAAGCAGCTCACCTAAAGCAAGATTTTATAAGCTCTTCCCAAGTCCAAAAGTGTAGCTAATGCTGTCAAATTCCATGATTGCAGGGGTTTATTGTAATTTCACAATGATTCTTTCTTAATAATTATTTGCTCATAGGAGCAAAGTGGTATTTTAATTATAAAAAAATAAAAAACATTTTTGACGCTAGCATTGCACGTGTTAGTAAGTGAGTCGCCCTGTTATTTTCTGGCAAACATGTGTGATTGACTTTAGTGATTGAAACCATTGTTTTGTCGTGACATTCGATTCCTTTTGATGTCTTCTTCGTTTTTAGACGACATATATGATCAACGAGATCTTTAATTCGGTGTTGACAACCTTATCCTTTTTTTCCTCTTCTTTTCCTTCTCCTCTTAGAAATTCACGCTTCAACCTTTCAAGCCTTTTCTCTTTGGATTGGTTCATCCATTTTCTTATTCTTATTTGCTTTATTTTCATTAATTTCTAAAATTGAAATTTTTTTAATTTTATCATCCTTCAATTTCTTAGTCTGTCATATTTGAGATAGTTTTTTATTTTGATTTTTTTTTTTCTCAATTTAACCCTTTATTTTTTTCTTTCATATTTGATAATCATTCTTTTTATTGCTATTTTTTTGCTTTAGTAAATTTTTTAAATTGAATTTTTTTTTTATTTCATCTTTTAACATTAAATTGATTGAGAATTGAGTTTCTTAACTGAATCTGGATCTATGATTTCGCAGATTATAAATTTGAAACATTAACTTAGGTATAGAAGATTTGTCTTAGTCAATTATTGTGGATTAAAACAGTATATTTACTATGCTTACCCTTTTTTAATGACTGTAAATTAGATATTTTTGAATTGATCAAGGTTATTTTTGTCCTTTGACATAGTTAAATTACTAAAATACCCTTAAAAGTAAAATAAACTTAACTCGGGCCTAGTTTGTTTTTTTAAAAAAAATATTTAACTTTTCAAAGCATGGTGTAATTACTTTATTTCCCTTAAAATCAAAATTTTCAAAGCTTGACTTCGGGGGCTTATTCATAATCTTATATTGATTTTTTAGATATAATTATTTGGTCTTAGGGACAATTTAGTCTTTTAATTAATATCAATAATGATTAAAAAAAGGTTGTTGTACATACCAACATGTAAGCCTCCCTACTCTGTTAAAGCGTTGTGCGTGACAACTTACAGTGGCAGAAAATTACCTTCCTTAGTATTTTCCAATCATCTTGGCGGGGCGAACCTCCCTAGGTGGCACATGCATGATGATTCTGTTTGGTTTGATACCAACTCAATTTTCTCCTTCTTTTCTATCTCCTTCACCTCGATTTGTGTATTGTCCCTGAAAAAATTCATAGCAACCCTTCAATTTCTTTCCCCTTTAAGTTTAATCATATTCTTTTAATTACAATTTCCTTATTTGAAAAACAATATTTCAAATTGAAAATTATTTTCAATTTCATTCTCTTTTAATTTTTTCATCTCTCAGATTTGATTTCCATTCCTTTGATTGCTATTTTTTTTATTTGAGATAATTTCTAGAATTGATTTTTTTCCTTTTCATCTTTTTTTTTTCTATCAGGTTTGATCCTTATTTTTTTTATTGCTATGTTTTTTATTTTGACAATTATTTTAGATTGATTTTTTTTTATCCTTCAACATTAAATTGGTTGAGAATTGAGCTTATTAATTCTTAACCAAGCTTATTAAACTCAGTTGACTCAATGTCTTGAGGCTCAAATTTTTTAACTTCTTTACAAATCCTAATGTTGCATGAACTTTTTTCTTCTAATGTTTGGAAAAATTTGGCTTGGCTCATGATGTTGCATTGGCCATCAATATAAGTTTCTTCAAATCACTTTATTGGGTTTTTTTTAAAAAAAATTATTTTTTTCATGTTCAGGCTTCAATATTTTGTTCATTATAACTGGGCTTTACATGGTTTTATCATGATCTTATACTCCATATTATGGGTTTTATGGGTTACTCATGGTTGGCCCGGGCCGATTTAATATGTTGTTAATTCAATGTTTTTTTTATTATAAAAGATATATCATTCAATATGACATTTAACATGTCACCATTTAAGTGTTTTTAAAAGTGTTTCGACAATTATATATCAAATTTTTAACTTCATAATATTTTTATATTTTTTTAAAACTTAAAATAAAATAATCTGAATCACAACATAGCACAAATAAAAAAAAACTATTATCTGACATAAAGTCTATCAAACCTCCAGGACTAAATAATCACATTAAGTTAACAAAAAATTAATAACCCAGCATCCCACAGGATATTCAGATAGAGTCCAATTAAATTCTTTATTCAAAATCAATATTATGTTGAGCATTTTGTTAATTACAGTTACAAAGAAAATTAATTTCCATCAAGTTAGAACAGGACCCAATACCGTTGTGATTAAAACTTAAACCAGAGTACTACAAGATAGCATCGATGCCCATTGAAGGACAAGAATCAATCAAGAATAGTGATGAACTAGATAATTCGTTGCATTACACTATGAGTCGAATTTATTTATTTTTAATGTAAAACAATATATGCAGGCATTGCTTATGTTTTCTCTAGTAGAAAATAATTTAAGTTGTGTGGAGATTTATCTTATATGACTTAATTAATTTGATAAATTCAAAGACAACCTAAATGATCAATAAAAATATATTTTGACTTAAAATAAATATTCAAGATGATTTTTTAAAAAATTATTGAAACAATAACATAATAGATGGATTCGGATCAATCTAGGTTAACCTGTCAATATGCATGTCAGGTCATGAGACCATGATAACTTCAAAGAAAACAAATCAAAATAAATTATGAAGTCAAATCTTCAATAAACTTAATATTGAATGATGAAATTAAAAAAAATCTAATTAAAATAAATAACCTGAATCAATTCAGGTTAACCTGCCAAACTCACAATTCGGGTCATAAGACCAAGATAGCCTAATAGAGAAAAAAATAAAACACATTATGAAGTCTAATTCTCAGTCAAACCTCTGTTGAAAGATGAAATTGAAAACAAAAACGATTAAAAAAACATAAAAAAATTCGACTCAATCCAGGTTAATTTGCCAAGCTCGTGACTCGAGTCATGAAACATAGATAACCTCATAAAAAGCAAACTAGAATAAATCATTAACCCTAATTTCTAATCAACCCAATGTTGAAGGATGAAATTGAGGAAAAAAACAACTATTACAATGAGAAAAAAAAAACTCATACAAATTAAGTTAACCCATCAAACTCGTGGTTCGGGTCATATGATTGAGATAATTTCATAAAAGGTAAACTAAAAAAAATTATAAAGTTCAACACTCAATAAACTTAAAGTTGAAGAACAAAATTAAAAGAAAAATCAATAAAAAAAGAATACAAATAAAGAACTCGAGTCAACCCAAGTAAACTTGACATACTCGTGACCCAAGTCATGAGATAGGAATAACCTCATAGAAAGAAAACTTAAATAAATCATGAAACTTAATTCTCAATCAACCCAGTGTTAAAGGATAAAATTAAAAAGAAAAGGTTAAAAAAACTCGAGTCAACCCGTCAAACTTGCGGTTTGGACCATAAGATTGGGATGATGTCTTAAAAATTAAACTGAAAAAATATTTGAAGTCCAATCCCTAACAAACCTAATGTTGAAGGAATGATTGAAATTGAAAAATTAATTAAAAAAACTTTAGTCAATCTGGGTTAACCTACTAAACTCGTGACCTGAGTTATGAGACGGAAATAACTTCACAGAAAAAAACTAAAACAAATCATAAAGTTTAATTCTCAATTAACTTAATATTGAATGATAAAATTGAAAAAAAAAATCAATTAGATAAAGAAAAAAAATTTGAGTCGATCAAGTCAATTTGTCAAATCAATGACCTGGTCATGAGACTAGGGTAACCTCAGGAAAAAATAATTATGAAGTTCAATTTTCAATAAATATAATATTAAAGTATAAAATTAAGATAAAAAAAATATAAACATATAAAAAAATAATATTATAATAACTAGTATTTTATAAAGAGATTATAGTAAAATCTCGTTCTCTTTTAGGTTTTTTTTTTTTGGTTAATTGTTTACTGTAATATTGCATATGTACTAAATCCAAAGGTTGGAAGAGACTATTATGCTCTTAATTTGCCTGGTAGAAAATGGTGTGGAGGCTGCCTTCGGAATTTCTTCGAGGCAAGGCAAGAATCATTGCAGAAAACAAAAGTTGATGGTCCGAATGGAGAAGCTTTCTTCAGTGATTGGAGGAAGAGCAAAAGGG
>Ga0325414_1002953_pt1 | contig 17547 bp, 10 predicted proteins | sample PopdelMetagenome_8_FD_206183 | JGI IMG/M metagenome (GOLD analysis project Ga0325414, IMG submission 206183) | Populus deltoides microbial communities from Bellville, Georgia, United States - Leaf-PdKOR-R3 | ecosystem: Host-associated > Plants > Phyllosphere > Phylloplane/Leaf | place: USA... | reverse complement strand
ATTGACCGCAACTTCTGTATTTATTATCGCTTTCATTGCTGCCCCTCCAGTAGACATTGATGGTATTCGTGAACCTCTTTCTGGATTAAATTTATGGAAACAATATCATTTCTGGTGCCATTATTCGCATAGCAACTACATCGCTTAATATTATTATTAGTAATTAATAATAGCCTGATGTCAATTAAGGGATGGTGATTAAGATGATAATTGAATTTGAGATGAGTGTGGCATTGGGTCATTAATCCACCTCATAATTATTTTTCCTTAAACAATGCACGTGAAGCCAATTCTAATCATGCATGCTTAACATATTTTCACATTTTATATATGTAGGCTGCATTGCATGGTGTGACACGCTTGCATCACAACAATCACAGGAGAGGCATTTTCTGTGGGCAGCTTGCTCAACATTCCTATGAAAGAATGATTTTCTGGTGGCGTTTTGTATTATTTAAACGTGTAGATGATGATGGAGAGGAGCAAATTCATTTATTTAAGCTGGACATGCATAGGGTTTTCAAGTAACAGTAGTAAGTAAATTATAGCATGGGAATCACGGGTGAGCCATATGTCCATCTTCACGCTGAGAGTGCTATCGATCGAGCTGTATAAGAGAACAAAAAAGAAGGAAAAGGCAAAGCAAGTTTGCTTTATAGCAGGGCAACAAAGGCGTTCTGTGTGTTGTTGTCAAACTAAAATCAATCTCGAACAGTACTGTAGCTGGCTGCACGCCACCTGCTTGTGATTTACTTCCATCTTAACAATGTTACAAAACATTTTTAGCTGGCTAAAATATTTGTTAGAAAATTTAAGGAAGAAAGGAATTATAGTGGAATACAACTGATCTTTTTCGCAGGTGGTTTTTCTTGTACCACCTTGTCTTTTATATAAAAACGTGCCAGCTTGTATTTGGTCTCTCTCTCTCATCTCTCTTCATTCAAGGTCTCAAGTACTCTATTATCTTGATTTTTTTATTTTCCCTTTGGATATTACTTGATCATCCACCTTTTTTTGGGTATTTTTTTTCTACACACATGCTTTAATCGTTTCAAACGTCAACTATATCAAACTAGCTTTGCTACCTTTTTTTTTTAAAAATATATAATTAAGAGAGATATCACTTTTTTAGAGTTGAATTTTGACTTGAGTTTCGATACCATTTAGTTAAAAAAAAAAGATTTACTAACAAAAATACGGCAAAAACATATATCTTATTCATATTAAATTACTCTCCTAGATAAAGAAGTACGATAGACCTAGGCTTAGATTACTTAACATTTATATTTATATAAGTTTACCAATTATTCTAGTTATTTAGATAATCATATTATTAATGTTCACATGTATACATGTATCTCGCTTCATTTATGTATGGAAAACGAAGAATATATGCATCATTTGTCCGAGGTTTTTTAGCAATAATCTTAATACAAATTGTCTATTTGTACGTAATGTCATGTCAAGTTTCTGTCGAGGCATTAATTAGGACTCCTTTTGTTCTTGACATGGAATATTTATATATGCAAATCATATCATGTTGGGAGCTATGTAAATATTAATCTTTTTAATGATTGTTCTTAACACGAAGAACGTAGAGATCAATAGTTATTGATCCATGCACATGGTTGCTAGCCACGTACGTACCTCTAAGGATCGTGATTCATAAACAGCACCACAGTTTACAAAGACGCTGACAGTCCAAGAGTTGATCTCAAGGAACCATGGAGGAATCAACTTAAACACATATATATCCTTGTATATGGTTCCAAATAATTAATGCAAAAAAGCCGTTCATTTTCGTACGTAGGCAACTAGATGCTCGTGGCTAATTTCAGAAACAAAACAATGCATGGCACAGCTGTATGCAGGCATCTTCCATTCCCATGGTAATTATTTTTGGCCCCATTAACCAAAAGAGATTAAAGCGTTATAATTCTGTATCTTTTCTTCTGTTGAGTAAGAATCATATAGTTGTCGAGCAGAGTAATTATCCATTTTGTGCTATATATTTCCCTTCTTATACTGATCCAAAAACATACTGTCACTTGATACCTTCCTTTTTTTCCCATTTACAAACAAGAATTTGGGACACCTCTCGACATTTTCGCTTTTTTTTACAAGACACATCTCAGCATTTACCAGCTAAAGTACAGTAATGTAAGAAGAAATCCATGCAATAACAAAAACATCATGATGGTAATCACATCTAATTACCTTTTGAAGACCAACATTACAGCTGTATGCATCTGCATTGCCCCTCCCCATCAAAACAAAGCCAGCTAGCTATATACTTGTACCTTTTGTTGCTCTTTAATTAAGAGAGATTAATGACTGAGCCGGTGGGTCTTTTGCTTCTATTAATGAAATAGTAAACAACAGAAGGACAACCGAAAGTGTCCATATGATTAACTATGTCTAATTTATGGAGGGGGCGCGAGACAAAAAGTTGTGCCCTTTTTCCCTCAAATGTAGAACCTTATGTGCTATGACACAAAAAGAATCATGTATGGTGGGCACTAGCTGTAGCTAGCAAATCTTGCTTTGTAAATTCTTTGATTTACATATTGTCACGTAGCATGCGATGAATTTCTTTACTTTAGACCAGCGGAAGGGAGGATTATGGGGGAAAAAGAAGAGAAGGATGAAAAAAACACCACACTCCCTGTTGTTTAGCTCAAAATCTAATCCCTATTCATATAATATATTAGGAATTAAGACGATGGAGGAAGAATTTCATTATAAAGTAAAGCAAAATATCCATTACACTGTTTAAAATACTCATTACTCGATAACCTCCTAATAGATATACATGTAATGTTTGTTATTATCTCTAAACAGAAAAAAACAAAGATAATTATTATCTCTTCTAGTTCTTCTTGTTTTTGAAATCACGTAAATTCAATTTAAAAATATCTCAGAGAAATATTTTTTTATATATCTCTTTTTCTAATTAAATACGTTTGTATGTCTTCTATATATATTTATTTTATCTTTGGACTCTAATCAAATGCAATCTTGAAGAATATTCATGCAATTAATTATATGTAATGTACAAAAAAAAACCACATAATCCCATATCTACTATGAATGATCGCTGCCATAAAAATGCGACATTGCCTGAAGGAAATTTTTGTATGTAAATAAGGAAGGGTTCGTTGCGTTTTTTTTACTGACGGAAAGATTTCGTCGCCAAAACTAGCCTCTGGAGGGAATATATCTGTGATTTCCAACGGATTTTTATGTTTAAGTGCCGATGGCGCTGTTTGTGTTACAATGAGAAAACTGAGTTGTTTACCTACAAATCAATAGAGTAGGTCTGTCAATATGCATATATTGAACATCACAAGCATGCTCCTTGCTCGTGCGTACGTGGTAGTTTGCTGACCAAACTGCAGATAATTAGAAGCAACACAAAAGGTTTTGCTTTTTTTTTTTGCTTTGTGTTTTACACATATGGTGATATAGATAGTCTTTTATGATATTTAAAAGGTGCAACGAACTATGTGGTTGACCATTTTGAAAATTACTTGTGCAACTTCGATGGAAATGTTGTTCAAATTAAAAATATAGGCAGTCCCTTTCAGGGTCTATACATGATCTTGTTGATACGTGGAATCCTTATCATCCACGTCCTACGAAGTAGAATTTATCTCTCGTGATGCTAACTTTTCTTTCACTGTCAAAAGCTTTAAAGCTCACTTCCTATTAGCCATGGTGGCCCGGAATGCAAGTTGAAGCCGGCCGGCCGTGATTTTCTTTCATAGATCTTTGTGTGGATTCTTCAAAGATCAAAGACCAGATACTGTATTGTTCAGTCAGATTAAATCTTATGGGAATGAGAATCAGTGACTTTATTTAGGAAAGAAAGATCCCGATCTAGACATCTCATGGAAACTACCTAACAAATTGAATCACGAAACGTAGCACAGCCAAGTCAGCAATGTGAATGTGCTCCTCACATTTCTGATCCCATTCTGAATCTTTCATCTCGATCTTATTGCTCAGGTTGGGATAGTGATAGCGATTTTGAAGGTTCTGAAGAGTATGTCGTGGATCTGTCATAAATGAATCATGTAGAAAGCTTAATAGATTCGTTCATGGAAACAAAGTTAAGCCCAATAAAAAGCTATTCATCTCAAACAATTATCCCAGTAACGAGGATTGCACTTAAATTTGATTAGGAGTTCTACATGTCCAATTCTACAAGGAATTGAGATCGAGAATGCCTATAAATTAGGCTTAGAAGATATTGTTTGAGTCAATTTCATTATTTTACTTTTTAATTTTGGCTTTCTAGTTTAATTTTAGATTTTATCTTTCTGTGTTTTTTTTTACGGGTTCGGATTTGTATCTTACGTACGCACAAGGTTCCGGCCATAATAAATAAATAAATGTCGATATGTATAGACATGCATGTATACTTGCATATTGTCATCAATACAGTACGGAAACCTGAGACTAATGCAATTTAATATGACAGAGACGATCTGCTAGAGCTGCAGGCGATTCCTCCTAGCCAAAACCGCATTACTCTTCCCAGAATAATATCCAGTTCTGAGATTTGGCACTTTGCCTTCTCAAAACAAAATGGATTTGTGATTATCCTCCTAGCTTCAATTCTGCCGGTGCAGGAAATTGTTTCAGGAATGGTGTTGGTATCGTTGTTTTCTTTTTTACAGTTCGAATTTTTTTTTTAATCATAAACGATCCTATCTAGTACTATTGCAGAAGTCTTGGAAGTGTGGGGAATCTCTTGGCATGATCCTATCCAGCTGTAAACATGGCTGCTGATAAATTTTAATCTGCCCAACATTTTAGACCCCTGAACCAATAGAATGAAAAAGATTTTTTTTAAAAAAATGGTTTGATCATGATTGGGCAGGCACGAGACGAGGGCGACTGTTGTGGTGTAACTTTTCTTGGAACCTATTGTGAATGGTGATACATCAAGCTACAGATATTTGGAATCCTTATCATATACTATCTTATTTCCAATATAAAGCGATTCCTGTCAGTATCCATGTTGTTTTCACTCCATCAAATAGCTTGGAAGCCGTCAATATTTTATTCCATCGGTCCCTCTTACAAGTTGGTGTTGGCCATGCATCTTCAGCTTTTAGGCGTGGCTCTCCATCTTCCCTGAAATTTTGGGGGTCAGTTGTTTCAGCAACATCAATGTTCTCAGGAATTTAATGTTAGTTATTAAACTTGTTTAATAAGATTAAGTAGGTTGAAGTTAGTGCTATAATAAATAAATAAGAAATTTACAGCAAAATTGGATTTCAAAGAAATTTGAAAGATAGAAAAAACACAACTGGATTTCAAAGAAATTTGAAAGATAGAAAAAGCACAACTGGATTTGTATTCTTTATGGGAAAAATAACTTTTACTTGGACATCAAAGAAACAATCTATTGTTGCATTATCCACATATGAAGCAGAATACATTACTACTACTTGTATGTGTCATGCAATATGGCTAAAAAAACTGATGGAAGATTTACAGCAAAAACAAAATGAAGCTACAAGAATCTTTGTTAATAACAAGTTTGCTATAACACTTGCAAAGAATCCAGTTCATCATGAACAATCCAAATATATTAATACTTGATTTCATTTCATTAGGGAGCACATAGAAGAAGAAGAAGTGGAGTTAGTTCATGTCAAAATTCACAAATGAATTGATGACATTTTTACAAAACCATTAAAGACTGATGCATTCTATTATTTGTAGAAGAAGCTTGGAATCATAAAGATGGATTAAACAAGTTTAAGAGGGGAAAATATTAAACTTTTTTACTAAGATTAAGTGTATTAAAGTTAGTGCTATAATAAATAAACATGAAAATTAGAAATACTATGAATCTAATGTTAGTATTGAAGAGTCAAATGTTAATTTCCTTTATCATTCTGTAATTGTTTCTCCAACACTTAAGGCTTATGGGCTATGAATGAAACCACATTTCTGAAGGAAATTTTACAGTTCCAGGGGACCTTCTGTATTGTAAAAGAAGAGAAATCTTATCAAAATAATTTTCAATTAACTTATTGAAAGTGGGAAGAAAAATCAATGCATTATGTTCCTAATTACCTTGCTGAAAGAAATCTTACAACTTTCTTGGTTTTAGGATTTGACACCCACTTTTCAAGCATGCTTTTTGTTAAGAAATATAAGGTTATTTTATTTTATTTATTAAGGGTAGAATAATATTTTTATTTTCTTTTCAGTTTAGCCTATATATAATCTCTTTGTAATTAGGTTAAACTTATTCATTTAGATTATTGTGATTACATCATGCAGTATCAATGAAACCCTAGTGATGTAAACACTATCGGAACTTAATGGAATTCATGAACCCAATATCCATCTAATCCAAGTTTGAGTATGAAATTGAGCTTATCACAATTGAAGACCGACTCTAAAGCAACAAGACTATATACCACCCAATCACAACGCCTACATCGGGAGACGAGCAAAAGAAGTATAAAATCACTAGCAAAGATTGGTCAATTATTTAAAGAGTTGAAGTTCAATCAAGAACCAAGAGAGGCAATATTTTGTTCTGAAAAACTCATTTTTTCCCCCCAAATATTCCCCATAAAGAGTACTTATACTAGAAAGCTAAGTAACCCTGGTTTTCCTAATGGGTCACACATAAATCTAATTTAAATAATACCCAAACCAAGCTAAAACTAGCCCAAACTAATTAAAATAAATAACATAAACAAGTCTAAAACTTAAATAAGTGTTTCCATATAAAACAAAGATAGATCAATAGCCCAACTAATTAAAATAAGACAAGGTCGGTTTTTCTTGTAATTGCTGACATCATCAAAGCCCAACTTCAAACAAATGATTCTCTCTCATATTAATGAATTAGAAGGCATGCCATATATAATTGGAAAGTTATGAAAGTCTAGTTTCCATCCCAACTAGAATCGCATCCAAATTCAATCTATAGCTCTAGTTATGATCAAAACAGTAGCGAAAGTCAAATTGTCTGATTTGAGTCTTCTCATCCCAATCCTTGTGTAATGGCCTTGGTTCCACCAACAAGCCCTTCTTGAACATAAATTAGATTAATCAAGGCTTGCTCTTCATTATTTATTACTCTCTTGAAGTCCACCTTAACCTATGTCTCTCTCGAAGCCCATTAAAAGCCTCTTTCAACCTCTTAGCCCTAAGCCTTGTTACTAGACCAACTAGAACCTTCAATGTATCCTTTGGTGTTGCTTGGATCACATCACCTATCCTCCTCCTCTCTTATTTTTGTATTTCTCTTTATTTTTTTGGATTGTTTAACGTGGTATTAGATCTCTAATTTTCTTTTTGGAGCGATCGTATAACTTCGAGAAGATATTTCTTCAGTTTCTCCAATTTATTTATTTTGTTTTACTTTCTTTTGTATTATAGTTTTCTTTGTTTGTTGATTATGGCTACTGAAAGAGATGATTCACTTCAGTTTGTCAGTATGAGTTTGGATGGAAATAATTATTCATATTGAAGTTATGTGATGAGAAATTTTCTTAAGGGTAAAAAGATGTGGGGATATGTTAGTGGAACTTTTGTGATACCTAGGAATACTGATGAGGGTTATGCTGCTTTGATAGATGCATATGAAGCAAACAATTCAAAGATTATTATTTGGATTAACAATTATGTTGAGCATTCCATAGGTATACAATTGGTGACATATGAGACATCAAAAGAGGTTTGAGATCATTTACAAAGGTAATTTAGACAATTAAATTTTGCAAAGTAATATCAATTAAAGAATAACATACAAGCTCTTTGATTAGTACTTAAAAGTGCATTTTATCAAGGTTTTATATCATCATATTGCACTTAAAGTATCGTTAAATTTCCTAACTTAAACATGTTTTATAATAACAAGTCTGATAATATAAGATATCTTTAATTTATGGTAAATGCTTATTTCAAATACAAGCATGTTTTATAATTCAAAGGATTGATTGATTTGTTTAACTATTGAAAGTGAAAACATAAAGAGAGGACTAAGCTTAAAGAAGAGATGTTGGTTCAATTCAAACTAGAATACTATTCGGTTATTGGATCATAACTGGAGCTGTAGAACTTGGATTTAGGTCTGGTTTATATGGATGGAAAGCTAAGACATAGGCCTAAAACTTTGATGAGAGTCCAAGACTCAATTATGCCGTTTGGAAGTCCAAATCTTAACATCAAAAGAGAAGTCGAAATCTGTCTTGCAGGCCAGACATTATTCAATGTTCAGCCCATATCGCGAGTTCTAGAAGTCCAAATGAGCTCATTCTTGTTTTTTTGGAAAGCTGAGACAAATTCCTAGAACTTTCATGGAGACTATTTGTTCAAATTCTAACGTTAGCAATGACGTTTTGTTCAGACAAGAAAACAAGGATTGTTACCAAGTCAAGAGGTGGCCACCCACTCAATAATTAGTCATCAAATCAATAGTTCTGAATTTTGGCCTATAAAAGAAGGCATTTGCCATGCATTTAGGCATCTTGGTTTTCAGATCAAGATCATATTCTTGCTTTCTCTCTTTATATTTTTGTAATGCTTAAGTTTTGCTTTCATTAATCTCTTGTTTAGACCTTTCATTTCCTTTATTATACTTATATAATCATGTTAAGCTAAGTTTATTATGTCAAGGTGAAAAGGTTACACTAATGGTGTAAGAATAAGTATAGTGTAAACTCAACATGGACTTTAATGTTTGATAATAACATGTTTTGTATTTGTTATCTTATTCACTCTTAATACTTTGCTTGGTAAATGGTTAATCTAGATTTATGTTGTGTAATCCTTGGTACAACAAATACTTGATCCTTTCATAACCAACTGTATGGTATAACCGACACCTGTGTTATGAAAGGAACTTGATTTGTTATTAACATAAATTAGCATCATGAATACCTGACAACATTTACAAGTATTAGCATTATTCGAATAAGATAACTAATGTAATCATGTTAATAATTTATAATCCGATTGGAACCTCCTTTGTGTGTGGTTTCTAGTTGAGTAATAAAAAGGGTTTATACTATACTTATTCGAAATACCATTAGTGGATCCTCTAACCTTGACAATTATTTTATCATTGTTTAATCCTCACATTAAACTCACATTTCAAAGTCCTTTTAAATTCTTTGATTTATTATATATATTATTTGTAATTTATATAGTTGACCTTCCTGTGGCTCGACCCCGGTCTTGCCGGGTTATTTTTTACTTTGACACTTCTGTACTTGGGATAATTACATTAATCTTTTGATCGTGTCACTCTTCACCAGAAAAATATGAGTATATAGGAGTTTTATTCTACTATGACAAATCTTTGAGATCAATTGGCTCTTACAGAATCAATATAATTAAAGACATATGGTGCCTATATTGCTCATAGAGATCAGTAACGATTGATACAACTTTTAATGGCACTTCATAGTGATTTTAAAGGACTTATAGGTTTAATTTTGCATCATTCTCCACTGTCTTCTATTGACTCAATTGTTAGTGAGTTATTGACTGACTAAATACGTCTTTAGTCTTATTCTAAAAAGGGAATTCTTTCTACTTCTAATTCTTCTGTGCTAGCAACACCTTCTAAGACATTCTCTAATAATCAGAATAAGTTTTACACAAGGGTTGCCTTTGATGAGTTCAGTTTCTACAAGCAGAAAGGTCATTGGAAGGCTCAGTGTTCCAAGTTGAGACAACAAAATCAAGCTTGGAAGCCTGACAGCCGGTCACAATCTAATGTTCATAGACCATCTTAGGGCTACAAACCACTACACCACAATACTACAGTAATAGTTTCATTAGGTCCTTTTACGATCTTAGTACTCTAGCTGAGCAATTTTAGAAGTTTCTCTTCTTCTAGCCACAAGTTATGTCTACTTCTTCTTTCATAGGTCATTTGCCTTATAGTTCTTCAGGTATGCCACATTCTAAATGGGTCCTGGATTCTGATGCTTCACATCATATGTCTCTATATTCTTCATCTTTTGCTTCTGTATCCCCCCTTGCCTTCTATTCCTATCATAATTGCTGATGGCACTCTCAAGCCCTTAGCAGGTGTTGGTTATATTGTCACACCTCACTTGTCACTCCCTAATGTTTATCTTGTTCTGAAACTCACATTGAATCTTGATTCTGTTGGTTAGTTATGTGATTCTGATGATTATTTAATCATCTTTTCCTCTTTGTTTTATTTTATACAGGATCTGCAATCTTAAAAGTTGATTGGGATAGACTGTAGGAAAGAGGACTATATATTTTGGATGACTTAAAAGTGCCAATTACTGCTGCTGCTACTAGTGTTGATTTGTCTTCTTTTTGTTTGAGTCCTTATTCTTCTAATTTTTATTTATGACATCTCATCTAGATCATGTTTCGTTTTCTTATTTGAGATTTTTGGCATCCACATGAGCTTTAGAAAATTTGAAAACTTTTGATATTTCTGATTGTAGTGGAAGTAAACTAGCAAAATTTTCCGCTTTATCTTTTAATCGAAGTATTTCTGTTTCTTCTTCTCTATTTGATTTGATTCATTCTTATGTATAAGAATTTTCTCTTGTTGCCACAAAAGGAGGGTCTCAATATTATATTTCTTTTATTGATGATCATACTCATTATTATTGGGTTTTTTTTTTAATGAAACATCATTCTGAATTCTTTGAGATATATACAGCTTTTTGAGCTCTTGTCAAAACTCAACATTATGATATTATCAAATGTTTTAGGTGTGATTTGGGTGGGGAATACACCTCTAATAAATTTTATGAGTTGCTTGCCTTAGATGGAACCATTTACCAAACTTTGTGTGTAGATACTCCTAAGCAAAATAGTGTTGCTAAAAGAAAACATAGGCATATTATTGTTTGCTTCTATTCCTAGTGTGTTTTGAGGAGAAGCTGTTCTTACTGTTGTAGGTTTGATTAATACAATTCTATCTTTTTATTTTTAAGGTTTTCTCCTTTTGAAAAGTTGTATGGGTATGCCCCTGATTATTTCTTATTTAGAGTTTTTGGTTGTATTTGTTTTATTCTTTATCCTCATGTAGAACACAGTAAGTTGTCCTCTTGATTTGTTATTGGTGTCTTCCTTGGTTACAGTGAAGGTAAAAAGAGGTATTGTTGTTTTAATCCAATAACTTAGAAACTTTATGTGTCTCGTCATGTTGTCTTTCTTGAGCATATACTTTTCTTTTCTATTCCATCCACTACTCATAGTTTGAATAGATCTGATCTTATTCGTATAGATCATTTTTTTTTATAGGATTTTGATAGTTTATTATCTCAGGTTCCTAGTACTTCAAATACCTCTTCTCATGTTTGACCAATTTGTACTAATCATTTTGCAGGTACTGACATTTTACTCTCTGATACATTTGAAGCTCTCTTTTCTTTTATGGTCCCTCAAGCTCCATTTGAGATTATGGATCCACCTCTATGTCAATCCATACGGATTTGTAAGTCCATAAAGTTACTAGATTTTGCCTATTTTTGTTATTCTTAATCTTTTACTTCCTTTTTAGCGTATATTCATTGTTTCTCTGAGCACTCTTTCTATAAAGAGACAATTCTTGATCCTTTTTGGCAACAAGTTATGGATGAGGAACCTTTTGCTTTGCACAAGACACATACTTGAGATTTTGTTTCTCTATCTCCTGGTAAGAGTGTTGTTAGTTATCGATGGGTGTATAAGATCAAGACTAATTCTGATAGGTTTATTAAGCAATACAAAACTATGTTGGTTGCAAAAGGATACTCTCAACAATATGGTATGGATTATGAGGAGACATTGGATCCTGTTGCAAAATGACTACTATTTATACTCTTATTGTAATATCTTCGATTTTGTTAGTGGCATGTCAACTTGATGTTAAAAATACCTTCTTGAATGAAGATCTTTAAGAAGAAGTTTATATGGCGCCCCCTTTTAGTGTTTCACATGACTTTTGGTATGTTTTCAAGCTCAAGAAAACGTTATATGACTTTTCTTTTTTTGTTAAGTGCACTACTACAGGTTGTATTATTCTATCTTTATATGTTGATGACATGATTATTACTGATGATGGCATTGATGATATTTCAATTTTGAAGACAGAGTTAGCTAGACAATTTGAAATGAAGGATTTAGGTTTTCTACGATATTTCTTGGGTATTGAGGTAGCCTACTCACCTAGAGGTTATCTTCTTTCTCAGTCAAAATATGTTGCAGATATTCTTGTGCTGGCTAGACTTATTGATAATAAGATTGTAGATACTCCCATTAAGGTTAACACAAAGTATTCTTCTTCTGATAGTTTGCCTTTATCAGATCCTAATTTATACCATACTATTGTTGGGAGCTTGGTATATCTCATTGTTACCCATCTAGATATTGTATATGTTCATGTTGTTAGTCAATTTGTTGTTTTTTCTACTACCGTTCATTGGGCAACTGTTCTTTGTATTTTACAATATCTTTAAGGTATAGTCTTTCAAAGTCTTTGGCTTTTATAACATTCCCATTCTCGGGATCATACATATCAATCATACTAATGAAAATTGTGGGATTTTTTTTTTGTTTCGCCGAACTCATCTAAGGATTATCGAAATTTCTATCAAAATTTCAATAAAGTCTCTCCTATATCGGGAGGTCCCAAGTTATCGATAATTATCCTGTACATATTTTATACTCATTCCTTAATCATATCATAATTATATTGTACCTCAAAAACAATCATTCATAGGTACAAGCATAACAATTCACATATTCATTTCCTTTCCCATTTAGACACAAATGAAATTCATAATTAAACAGAGATTAGTAAAGATAATATTACAAGCAAAAATAGTATAATCTTATGTCTCGACATTTAATATAGGGAGAACTATTACATTTCAAGTCATATAATTACTTAAGGACAGAATACATTAACATTCATTTAATTCCTAATTCATACAAAAGGGATTGGAGGACCTAGGACACTACTCCTGGCATGAAAGTGATGGACCTGCAATATCACAACGTTGGAATAATAATATTAAAAGTAAAAATATAGCAGAGATGAGAGAGTTACCTAATATATATAAACACTAGTACACAATCATAATTTCTTGTAATCCACATTTAAATCTTCCTTTACTACGTCTAGAATTTATCATTCCCAAATTCACTTATTATTTCTGTTTTGCAAATATTATCAATTATTTTTCACCGAGAACACCTATTATGCTAATTTATCCCAATTCTAGGGAGGTCACTATCAACACTTATGGTTCTCATCAGTGTCATTAGTCGTCCTTACTCGAACCGCCTAATCAAATCTTTGGTAATGTCGACATCAACTTAACCGGTTAATGCCATTAACTATTTCCAACCTAAAATAGTCAATCAATTTTCCACAACACGTTGGAGATATTTCCGATAATGCCGATGTCAAGGTTTCTTGACATCATTAGCTTCCTTCTTAGGAAGTTAATCAAGTTTTTATGAGTTTGCCGACACCAACGTTATCCGTCGATATGATTAACTATTCTAAACCCGAATAGTTATTCAAGTTCAATATTCCTTAACTTTCCATCAGGATCATGCCGATGTTAGCCAATCTTTCTAACATCATTAGCCGCTCATATTCGGGACCGATTAATCAAATTTAGAGGCGGTTATTTTGAATTCATTATTATAATTCATTACTTATAATTGAAATATGTAAGTCCATAAACAAAATCAGATTTCATTCCTCGTTCATTTCATCATATCTTTTTTTTTCCTTTGGCTTTATCCGCGAGTACTAAATCCAAAATAGAATAGAATACTAAAATCACTATTATTTTAGAAAAGTATAGATGCGGGACACCTACCTACAATGGAAGCTTGGTTTGCGCTCCTTTGTTGTTGTTGTACTCCTCCTGTGGTTCCTCATGAATCCTCAAGTACACCACATTATTGTATACTCAATTTACATTTCGCAAAATAACATTAGTAATAACAACAACGTTTACTCCTCCTTTCCATTGTTTTTCTTATATTTACCTTCCTTTTACTTGTCTTAAGATTATGATTCATTATCAAATCATGATGCACATCACCAAATTCAATTTCAAGTGTGGTTTATTTCTTTTTGGTGTCAAGACATGACGCTACAAAATTCCTGAAGGGAAGGAAACCGGGTCCTGCCCCTATCGTGGCTAAATTTCCCTGTTTTGTCAATTTTGCCGAATCTAACAGCAGGGATGACAACTCGACCTCTCCTCATACATTTATCTATAACTAGAGTTCTAGAGCTCCAAATTAAGCGATGTCAGATTCGTCAGAAAGCTAACACCCCAAGCTACAACTTCTATGACAAACCTTCGCCGAATTCTATCGTCTCTAGGCCCGAATTGTCTCGGGAATCAAGATGATGAATTTACCTAGTTTTCATCAATGGATGAAATGTATCTCCAATTCTCTCTAATCCACTTTCCTCCTCCGATACTACCATACCCACATTGTATGCACGATAACCTTTCTCAATATGATCTCCTAAGGCCGTTTATGCTAATTTAATAAATTTTTTGTAAGGTGATCTAGGACCACTTCAAGAACACGCACTTTATTACTTCCATGATTTCCTTCATTTCGTAATTGTCCCTAAAACACGTCTTAGGCCATATGTGTGGCACAAGGACTCCTTTCCACCCTACCTAACTTCTGAAAATAATTTACAAGTTCTCATATCATAAAATTATCTAGATTCCTTTATTATTAAAATTTTCATTGCATCTAACTCACTCATTATTATCATACGAAATTTCAAAACTCGTCCTCCCCCTCCAATTCTCATCTTGGCTGAACATGACCCAAAAAGAACTAAGGGTTCCTTCTTCTTCTTAGGTGATAAAGTTTTCTTTTCTAGTTATCATTCACTTTATAACAACACATCATGAATAATTAAATAAGGAAAATCATAAGTTCTTCTTCTTTCATTTTTCCTCATAGTGGTCGACCACCTTGAACCTTTTTTTTTTGTTGTCATTACACAATTTCACATCCAAGGTAGTTTACAACACTCTAATTGGTCTAATTTTTGGCAATCTTGCATTTCCCCTAAATTGTGTTTAAGAACCCTAATTCTCAATTCAAGAAAAATTTCACATTTTCAAGCCAAATTGAACTTAATTCATAAGATTGAGTTTAACACTCTTTATTTGAGGGTAATTTGAACTTCACTTCTCAATTAATTGAAGAATTTATGCTCTCCTTTTGCGTGTAGCCGACCACCCACCTCTTTCTCCTCACAATTTCCACACTTAATTCTTGTGATTTCTCTTGTTAAATGATGTCTTCCTCCCACCACATGTCTATGGTTTGTGAAATTTGTTAGGTTTGATGTTTTTCTCTCAATTTATGATGGAACAAATTTGAAAATCTCCCCTCCCTCTTGTATATGCTAGCGGTTTTTGCAAGGAGAAATAGGGTACCCTATTTCTTCTTAATGCACTTTGGCCCCATTTTTATTTTTTTCCCACAATTTGAGCCACACCTCTCATGCCTTTCATAATAATAATTTTTTTGTATTATTATTATTATTATAAACCTAATTATAAAATTTTTTTTGGTTTGTTTTCAGGGTTTTACAACTTCCATCCACCTTTTACTTAGAGTTGTACGCATACTTTGATGTTGGTCATGACAATAATCCTACAGATGGCAAGTCTGTTACTAGTTTCTATATCTTTTTAGGTGATTCTCTTATGTAAAACCCGACAAAAATTTTAGTAAAAGGCTGGCCTATACTAAATAAAATCTAGGGGAACAAATCGGCTTGCTCTAGGGAGGACTTAAGAAGGGGGAAAATCAATTTTAGAATAACTTAAAGAGGAATAAGAATAAAGGGGAACAACCCCCTAAACACCCTATCATATTTATGAGGGTATAAATACAAAGGGGAGAAAAAGAGGTGATTCTTCCTCTCCCTATAAACGGCAGCAACCAACCCTCCTTCCTAATAAGAAACCAAACCAGACCAGCCTGCATGCAAGCCCCCTTGAGTGTAGAGTGAGAAGAGAGTTGGGAAAAAGAAGAGAAAAACAAAAACATGGAAGAAGAGAGAGCCTAGAAGGTCGGCTGGAACAAGCAGAAAAAAGAAGAGAGAAATCGAAAGTAAAGAAGAAGAAGAACTACAAAAGAAACCTTCCCTAAAACTAGAAATCGTAAGGTATGAACAACATCACTTCTCTACATATTCTTAAGACTTACACCAATGATTAAAGAGAACTATATTAAAAGATGGATGAAAATGGGGATGAATGAGGGACTTAAATCTTGAACATTTAACAAAGAAAATGAATAATTTTGAATACACAAACCTAGAAGGAGGGCCGATCATAGTGAAGGCTGGATAAAATATGATTTAATATGATGAAATGTATAGATCGTGACCTTGTTAGAGTCTTAATCACACTGGAATGAAAACAAAATTTATACTTGTGTTAGTGACGTGATTTCTGCATATGTGATTGAAGAATTTATGTGAAAATATGTTGGAATTATGTTCTGTGTAGAATTGTGTTGTTATTAAACCTTAGAAGCATGCTGGAGCTAAATGAGAATTATGCCATATTAATGCTTTGATTTTGTTTGTGTGATGAATGAACATGTATAATTGTGAACCAAGTGGTTAAGAAATGTTATTGTGGATATACTTGTGATTAAATATGTTGAATTGCATGTACTAATTAGGGAAGTAAAAGGCAACAATGCTTTGGCCTAAGGGAAGAATCATAAAGAAACGTTATATGATGAACATCTTTAGAATGATATGAAATAGTATGAAAGTGAAACTTTTTGGTGTTGTTGAATTGCTATAAATTATATTGTTGAATTTGAATATTTCAATTGAGAACTTGAAGTAGATGATTGTTGATAAAGGTTAGGTCACAACCTTGGAATGATAGTCAAGGAGGACCTTGGAAGAATGTACATGTTGGATTTCGATGGTGTGTTGTTTGATAGCCTTGTGATAAATGTGAATGTGATTGGTTTTGATACAAGTCTAAATTCATTTGGGGTGTGTTGAATAAAGGGGAAAGAGTACTAGAAATGACTTAATTGTCGTTGCCAATTTCTAGATTGGCACGACATAGATTTCGCTAACGATTCCTGGGTCGGCAACGACTTAGTTTTTGTCAATGACTTTTTAGTCAATAGAAAAACATAGGCGCTGGTGATTTTATATGTCACCCAAAGGAATGGATTGCGCTGATGATTTCAGGGTTGACAGCGACCAGAGAACTAATTGTGTTGATGATTTATGGGTCGGCAGCGACGCAGTTTCGTCAATGATTTTAGGCATCAGTTGTAGAACGGATTTCAATGACAATTTCTGTGTCACTAGCAAACTAGTTTTCACCAATGTTTTATGTTACTAGCTAACTAGTTTTCGCTGATGATTTCTGTGTCACAAGCGAACTAGTTTTTGCTGATGATTCTGTGTTACCAGCGAACCAGCTTTTGATGATAACTCTACATCTCACGCAAACTAGTTTTTGCTGACGATTCTGTGTTACCAGC
>Ga0325414_1002949_pt1 | contig 17557 bp, 11 predicted proteins | sample PopdelMetagenome_8_FD_206183 | JGI IMG/M metagenome (GOLD analysis project Ga0325414, IMG submission 206183) | Populus deltoides microbial communities from Bellville, Georgia, United States - Leaf-PdKOR-R3 | ecosystem: Host-associated > Plants > Phyllosphere > Phylloplane/Leaf | place: USA... | reverse complement strand
CTGTTTATATTATATAATATATCTCTTTGATCTTTTCATAAACTCAGTATATAGGCTGGAAACCTGTGACCCGATCTTTGAGATCATTCTCAGGTATAACAACGCCACGTACTGAGTATTATTATTACTATTACTATTACTATTATTGTTACTATTATTGTTGTTATTATTGTTGTTGTTGTTGTTGTTGTTGTTGTTTTATTAATTATAATTTATACAATTAACCTCTCTGTGGTTCGACCCCGGTCTTGCCGGGTTATTTATTACCGTGACACTCCTGCACTTGGGATAAGACATTAACTCTTTGATCGTGTCATCATACATACACCTTTTACCTCATAACCATGAGAATATGAAGATGTATTTGACCCACAATGAAAATATCAAAATGATGGAAGATATAACATGCCACCTTAAATTAGAAAATGATCGTCTTGAAGCCAACAAAACTAAAACTGATATATACATGGTTGGCTCTAATTCACAAGATGCAAGAGGAAAGAAGAATAAGCATTAAAGTCGGCCTCAATAAATATTGCCAAGCTGGAAAAACAATAAGAAAACCTTTTGGAAAAGATATCAGAGCAAAATTTCCATTTCAGTTAATTAATTATGATATTTGTGGTCCAATGAATGTGAGGGCAATAAATGTGAGGGCAAGACATGATGATGTCTATTTCATCACCTTTATAGATGATTTTACTCGATATGGTTATGTCTTTTTTATTTCTCATAAATCAGAAGCTTTAAGTTGCTTCATAAAATTCATGAACCTAGTGGAAAATCAATTGGACATGAAAATAAAAATTTTAAGAATCAATCAAGGTTGTGATTATTTATCTGATCAATTTAGAAAATTATATGATGAAAAAGGGATAGAATGACAATTGACTATTCCTAGAATGCCATAATAAAATGGTGTTGTGAAAAGAAGAAATAGAACCCTATTTGAAATGGTCAGTCAATGATGGCACAAACAAATTTGTTTATCACCTATTGGGGTGATACACTATTAATTGACATATATGTACTTAATTGTATACCCTCTAAGTTAGTTACAAATATGTCATATGAATTATAGACAACATGACAACCCGACTTGAGTTTTTTGAAACCTTAAGGTTATGTTACTTATACTTATGATTCTTCTTATAAATATAAAAAACGAGGTCCAAAAAGAAAGAAATGTATCTTTGTAAGATATTTTGAACACTTAAAAGAATATGTGTAACAGTTCCGACTATTTGATTTTAATTAGAGGGTAATTTTTTTTAAACCAAAATTCTACTAAAAATTCGACAGAGTTTCCTTTGTATGTAGGACATCCCAAGTTATTGACTATTATCAATTTACTCATTCAATCCATCATAATAAGGTTCTATAATTTCAGACCTTATTTTTCAATCATCAATATTCAACACCTCGTAAAATCTACATAATATATATATATATATATATATATATATATATATATATATTAAAAGGATTAATTATAGGATAACGTAGGAGTCTGGTTCATTCATTATATCAGAGTTTACATAACTAATGTACTACATTCTGAGCTAAGATTTTTATATACATCAAGGTTTACACAAAAAGCATATTGTACAATCACGCTAATTCCATTATACTTAAGTTAAATATTTACATAAGTTTCATAAAGTGGAGTCCTAAAAAACTAATGATCTCTCTGAACATTTGATGGACCTGTTACACAAACAACTTAGTAAGCATATCATTGTGTTGACAAAAGAAATATAGATGATCATGTAATGTATACGAATCAAGTATAAATTTTCTATCGAATCCATAGGAATTCTAACAATCAACTTATAATTTGCTTGTAAAGCATTTAAAACCCAATTAGAACTCATTTGCATATCCTTAATTTAAATACTCTTATTCACTTGCATGAACCGAGTGACTTTGCATAGTTCAACCTGGATATTTTTAGGCAATTATACATATCAATTTCCCAGGTCATTCAAACACGAATACCTTTTACAAATCGAGTTTTATCGATCGTTCCCGGCAATCCTATCACAGATGTCATTAACCAAAGCTAATCTTGTAATTCATCTCCCTGCAATCCTATCACGGACGCCATTAGTCGAAGTTAATCTTGTAAATACACTAGACTTTATTTACATTGAACATGACATTATTGTAATTGCATTCATCAAAAAGACTTTAAATTGCATAAGTGCAAAGAGGAGGGAAAAATCATGCACCTACTCCGCCTGTCTCGTGACCTCCTCTCACAGAAGATCCAATCATGGTCTCCCCTCCAAGCAAGTACTTAAACTCTAAACACTACCTAAATCAAGCTTCCAACTCCTCTTCTTTAATCTTGGTCGAACTTCCCTTCTCCTTTTCTATTCTCCTTCACTTGATTTTTCTTCTTTCCAATTAATGCTCACTAAGCTTAGTTAATGTTCCCTCAAGATCTTCTCTTAAGATTTTATGTTTTCTTTGCAATTTTATCTCTCTCATATGTAAATGATATTTTCTCCTATTTCTTTTTCTCTTTTTTCTTCTTACCCTAGCGCGCGCGCACACACACACTAACTTTTTACCAAATTTCCTCTATATCTCAAATAGTAAATTTCATGTTCCCGAGATAAAATTTCTGGATCCTGACATTTGTCTGTATAAAATTTTTACCCAGGTGAATTTGAATTTCATTTAGTTACATATTGATAATTTTATTTACAGTTAACTCACTCCCAATAATATTTTATTCACATTTATGTATTTTTTTTCTTTTGTATTTGGTTCATTCTAATGCTTATTTGGGGCTTCTGTTAAATCTATTCTATAAGCACTTAGATTGCTTTTCTGCCTAATTTTTAACTAGGGTTTACATTCTCCCCTCCTTATTAGAAATTTCATCCTCGAAATTTGAGTGACATACTTGGGTCTATAAACAAGTTGGGAAAGTTTTGCCTCATTTCTGATTCTCTCTCCCATGTTTCTTCCATGATTTGCAAGCTTTGCCATAAAACTCTAACAATAAGGATTTTCTTATTATGAAGTTCCTTCTCACCTTAATCAAGTACTTTTACCAGTTTCACCTTAAATGTTAAGTCTTTTTTCACCCTCCACTGGTATTTGAGGTAACACTCTCAAAGGGTCCACATCAGCTTTTCATAGTAAAGAAACATGGAATACATTGTGAACTTTGGCCAATTGTGAGGGTAAGTTTATTTCATATGCTATGGGTCCGATACGTTTCAAGATTTCAAATGGTCCAATGAACCTCGAAGCTAACTTCCTCTTCATGTCGAATCTTAACATGTGTTTCCATGGAGCTACCTTCAGAAATACTTTATCTCCAAGACAAAATTCAAGGGGTCTTCTTCGAATATCTGCATACTTTTTCTATCTATCCTGAGCCACCTTTATTTGATCCTTAATGATCCTCACTTTATCAGTAGTGATTTGTACTAATTTTGCCCTATACAACTTTTTGTCCCCAACTTCTTCCTAACATAAGGGTGTTCTACACTTTCTGCCATAAAGAGCTTCAAATGGGGTCATTTCAATTGTTGTCTGATAAATGTTATTGTATGTGAATTCTACTAGCGAAAGGTGCTCCTCCCAGATTTCACTAAATTCCAAAGCACATGCCCTTAGTAAATCTTCTAAGATCTGAATAACTCTCTCAAATTGGCCATCAGTCTGTGGAAGGAAGGTAGTACTGGTATTCAAATTTGTTCCCAAGGCATGTTGTATGCTTGGCTAGAGTCGTGAAGTAAACCTTGGGTCTCAGTCTGAAACAATTGATATTGGGACTTCATGAAGCCTCACAACTTCGTTCACATAAATCTTAGCCAACTTGTCAACTGGATTCGTCATTTTAACTGGTATGAAAGGGGCAGACTTAGTTAGTCGATCCATAATGACCCAAATTGCATCATTTCCCTTCTTCCCCCTAGGTAGACTTGACACATAATCCATTGTGATCATCTCCCACTTCCACTCAGGGATTGATAATGGTTGTAACAGCCCTGCCGGCTTTTAGTGCTCCACTTTTACTTATCGGCAAATACCACATTTTGTCACGAAGTCAGCAACTTCTTCTTATATTTGGCCATCAGTTGTATTGTTTTAGATCCTGGTACATCTTAGTATTACCTGGATGTAAAGTGAACTTAGACTTGTGAGCCTCTTGTAGTAACTTTTGTTTAAAGACTTTGTTGTCAGGTACATACATGTGTCGCCCCAACACCACAATTCCATCATCCTCCATTCGAAAAAGAGTTTCACTCCCCGATTTCAGTTTACTTCCTACTTTTAACACTTGATCATCAAGCTGTTGTGCCTCTAATATTTGCTCTCAATACCTTAACTTCACCTTTAATTAAGCAATTAAGGATCCTTTCGGACTCACATTTAATACTTCCCCTAATCTCTTTAGCTCAATCAAAGTTTTCTCATCCCAGGTTGTTGGTCCACCTATAATTGCCTTGTCTTTACGTCTGAGAGCATTCGTGAATACATTTGCTTTTCTTGGATAATAATCTATATTGCAATTGTAGTCTTTAATCAATTTTACCCATCTCTGCTATCACCTGTTCACTTCTTTTGTGACATCAGATATTTAAGGCTCTTATGATTTGTGAAAATTTAAACCTGAGATCCATATAAGTAGTGCCTCTATACTCGTAAGGCAAAAACTACCGATGCCAATTCTAAGTAATGAACTGGGTAGTTGATTTCATGAGTCTTCAGTTGTCTCGATGTGTAGGCAACTACTCTTTCATGCTGCGTTATGACACAACCCAGTTATTTTCTTGAGGCATTGTTGTAGACTACAAAGCCTTCTGTTCCTGACAGAAGGATTAGTACGGGGCAGTAGTAAGCCTTCTCTTCAATTTTTGAAAGCTCTCATCAAACTCCTTTGACCACTCCCATCTTGTGTTCTTCCTAGTGAGTCATGTCAATGGAGTTGCTATTGTTGAAAGCCCTTCGATAAACCTCCTATAATATCCTTCCAATTCAAGAAAACTACAGATTTCAGTTACCGTAGTAGGCCTGGTTAGGCCAATTTAAGGCCCAACAATTTCTTCCTTTATATATATATATATATATATATATATATATATATATATATATATATAGATGAGTTAGGTTGAGGGTAAATCCCATCTTGCCTTTTGCTGGTAAAAAAAAAAGTAGTTGTAGGATATAAATTAATTCATATTTTGTATACAACAAAAGCTTGCTAATGAGAAAAAAAAGGAGAAAGTTAAATGGATAAGTGTGCTGCCCCTACTGGTGGCGGTAAAGGAAGGAGTTACGACTACTGCTACTGGCATGACTTAAGGAACGAGAGGGAGGTTTATGGTGCTACTTGGGTTGAAGGTTTGCTATTATTGCTTTTAGGGCTTCTCTTGAGAGGATGTTGGTGTTGTTGGAAAAAGTTGGCTGCTGGAAAGAGAAGGAGTTAAAGTTAGTGTTGTTGTTAGGTGGTGTTGTCATCTGTGGCAAAGGAGAAGAGATGGTGGAAGGCTGGTCATGGTAAGGAGAGAAGGTTCCCTCATAGTCTTCTCTATGAGGGAAGCTAAGCTGCCATGGGTGTTGTTGGAAGTTATTGTGAATGGTGAAGGCTATTTTCTTTGGTGATGGCTGGATTAGTTGTCACGTGTTGCTGAAGAAGGAGAAAGGTGGTTGGTTAGGCAACTGAAAAAATAATGGCTTTTGTCTGATTTTTTCTTCTACCTCCTGACTGCTTATGTTAAAGTTGTATGACATGTTTATAGGAGAGATAAGGAGGTTCTGAGGCTTATATACTAATGAGATCTCAACTTTTAATGTTGGATAATAGATCCCAACCATTCATTAGAGCTAAGGACAAAAGTTTGTGCTACTGTGCAACTAACAAAGGGAGGACAGGGGTTGTTTTTGTAGGCAGAACAATGTTGGGTAGTGTTTTTAGGAGATAATATGCAGATGTTTTTAATACCATTAGAGTTGGAATTATAGCTTGGAGTGAAGTACAAATAGCAGGGTATAAGTTAGCACAAGATTTGTATGATATGGTTGTCGTGGTATCGAGAACGGCAGGTCTGTCTCTTGAGAGTGTGTATTGAAAATAGGGTTTGTGGATAATCATAAAATTATGATTATAAGATTAGGAGTCGGTATCTAATATCATGGTTACTAGGAAACCGATGGTCTGCGAAAATCCGGGTAAAGGACTGGTTATGCAAGGGGAAGATGCATCATCCCTAGTGCACCCTCCCTAAGGTAAGCTGCATTGTTGTTTGATTGTTTTTCTAGGTCGTGTTTTTATCCATTGATCTTGTCTAAGGTTCAAGGTAGATCTCTCTTAATGAGGAAGTCTCTACCTTAATAGGTTAAAGCCTAACTATTCTAAGACCCAAATTTTAGTATCGTATTTATTTCCTAAATATAATTAATTCCTAATGTTTTGAACATAATAATTGTAATAAGTTTTTTATAATTTGGTCAAATCCTAATGGATAATTATAAACTAGTTAAGATATCAATTTTTACATTTTTAAAATATGATAAAAATGATTTTATCTTCTTTTTAGAAAATATTTATGAAAAACTTTTAGGATTTGGTTGTATGCACGGAAAAAAAACATATTTTTTTGATTTTTTTTATTTTAAAAAGTTTTAGAGAAAATAGGGTATTTTTAATATCAAATATGTATCTTACAATGCAAGTCTACAACCTAATATTATACATAATTATTGGAAAAACATGGAGGGACCCATAAATGTTTTTAAAATTTCCTTTGAAAAATTTAAAGGTTTCTTTTTATATATATATATATTTTAATATTTGTTTATTATTAAATATATTGGGCTGAACTCGGCCCAGCCATCTGGGCTGGGTATAACGGGTCCAGCCCTCGGGGTGGGCGGATTAGCAGCCTAACAACCTACTCTCCTTTTTTGGGCTAGGCATGGCACAACCATATAGGCTAGGCTGAAACAGGTCCAGCCTATTTTTGCATGGCCAGTAGCCCAGCCTCGTGACCATGTTTAATTATTTATGCCACAACAGTTCGGGCGGGGAGGGGGGGTTTGAGGGAAAAAAAGAAGAGAAAAGCTTGTCTGGCCGGAGGAGAAAAGTTGCTGGCGGTGTTCCTATTGGTACAGGGAAGATTGATGTGTGGTTGCTGGCCACAACATTGGTGGAGACGCGGTGGTTATTATAGCGCAAAGGAGACCAGTAGAGGAGAAGAAAAATTAGGGAAAAGCTGATTTTTTTCCAAATTTTGGCATGTGGTTTCTCCTTATTCAATGCCTGGAATTCACCCCTATTTATAAAGGGTGGAATAGGGGCATTTTGTCTTTATTGGTGATAATTTTTGGCCCTTGATTCAACTAGGAATGATCCTAATCGTTGACTCAAAGATACAATCATGGACAAAAAAAGTTGGCAACTAAAGGTTGCCTGAGTTGGCCTCTTTGGAGCGGCGCAACAACCACTGTGGTGTTAATCAGCCAGAAAGAATCATATCTGGATATGGTTAAATATAAGACCATCATGGTGGTGTATCAAATTTTGTGAAGAGATAAAACATTAAATGCTCTGAAAAGGTAGCTAGCTGAGCAACTTTTTCAGGCCAAAGGTGGAAGAAGATGAACACTACCAGACGACAAGTCATCAGGTTTTTTTCTGTTACTGTTTGGGTAAAAAACCAAAGCCATTTTGGTCAAAACGTATTGTTTCATTTAAATGAAACGAAGTTGCTTTAGCTTTTAAGGTTTTAATTTATGGATTTGACCAAATTTCAATTTAATTCTTTAACTTTTGATTTTTTTTCATTGCACCTCTAATTGACCATAAACTTTTGATTTAATGCAATTTTACCCTCATTGAACATCAATAGCAGCCCTGAATTTTAGCATCTTTTTCATTGTGGTCCTTAGTCTTGGATTTATAAAAATTGACCCTCAATTGACCATAAAACTTTCAATTCTCTTTAATTTCACCCCTGATTTCAATCAACTTAGTCTCTAGAATTCGATGCCTTTTTTATTTTGATCCTTGCCTGTGAATTTCTTCAATTTAACCCTAATTGACCCTAAATTTTGATTTTCTTATAATTTTACCCCTGATTTCAACAAATTAACTATGTAAAAATTAAGTTTAGCCCTCTAAAATTCCAATCTTCTTAATTAAGTCCTAATTGGGCTCTTAAACTTTTTTTTTCACCAATTAAGTTCCTAATAAAATTAATTTGACTCATTTAAAGTATAATTAATTGAATCCTTTAATACGACCTAAATTAATTCTTAAACATAATTAAACTATTTAACCCATAATTGAATCAAATTGGCATATTAAAAATCTAATTATATCTCTAAGCTTCATTTTTATACAGATTTGTTTAATAATTATTTAATTTGATCTTGAATCTATATTGTCGCTCTATTTTTTGGTATAATAGAGTACAACAAGGCTTCTAATTCCATCCAAAATTGCAACTTGATTTTTTTGTATATTTGAAATCCTCCTCAGCTTGTTTTTCTTCTTCAAAATGTCAGTCTTTTTACTATTATTATTTATTATGTATTTTTTTTATTTTAAAAGAAAAGGGGTAAAATTTTGGGAAATAATCCAAAAATGGTTATAACAAGGGTGAAGGAGTGAGAGAGAAATTAGGACTAAAATATAGGCACTTCGGCATCTTTTTCTCTTGTTTTAATAGGAAAAGATTATGAATAGTGAAATTATGGTATTTTTTCAATTTGGTCCATAAATCTTTGGAGCTTTGTAATGGAACCCCTGATCAACCCTAATATTTTGGATTCCTTGCAATTTCACATTTGGTTTTCTTCAATTGGACCCTCAAATCTCTATGATTTTTATAAAGTGGTCCTCAGTCTTGAGATTCTTCAATTTAACATCTAATTGATTTCACCCAATTGACTTTGTAAAAAATATATTTGGTCCTCTACAATTTCAGTCTTCTCAATTAAGCTCAAACTAGGCTTTCAAAATTAGTTTTTCACCAACTAAGCCCCTAATAAAATTAATTTGACCTATTAAAAGTCTAATTAAGTTCTTGCACTTATTAATTCTTTTAACCTAACTCAAATTCATTCTTAAACTTAATTAAACCTTTAATTGGGACGATGATTAAATCAAATTGGCTTATTAAAAGTTAATTAAGTCCTCAAACTTAATTTCTATACAAATTCATCCAAGAATCATTTAATTTCACCTTAAATCTGCATTGTCTTTCAATCTTAGATACAATAAAGTACAATTGGGCTCCTAACTTTGTCCAAAATTCCATCCTTGCTCCTTCATGTTTTTGAAACCCTTTTTAACCTGCTTTGCTAATTTGCCAGCCTATTTTCATTTTCATTTTTTTTATTTTTTTTGTTGCTTTTCATTTTTTGTTTTTAAAAGAAAATGACAATTTTAGGGAAAATAAAAAAAATTGGATTATGACAAAGGGTACTGCAAACTAAGATCTAATTTGATATTATATGAGACCCTAAAGATTATCAATAATATTTACTTATGCCCTTATAACTCTTGTCTGATTCTCAAGACTTAAATTCGATGTTTGTTATATTAGTATCTTATCAAAGTTTTATGAATGGTTTGATCTACAAGGACATTAGTAGAAAAACAAGTCAAGTAAAGGTTGAGGGAATCAAGAAAAGAGAAAGATCATTTTGGTATTATCATATCGACTTGTATTTATTGGTCAACCAATTATGTTTGTCTATGTGATAAGACATAATTATGAATACAAGAAGTATAACAAATGAGATCATGATAAAAAAAAAAAGGTGAGATAAATGATCTAGGGTACTGCATATTGTATCTACTATGTATCCCATTATTTGAGAAGTTATATACTCCTAACAAATGTATTGCAACTGAGTTATATGCTTAGTCACACAACCTATTTGTCAAGTATGAATTTTGCAGAAATAATAAGAGAGTTGATCCCATCATGTGTGAGTAGAAGATAATGGAAGAAATGGTTTTAGGTCATCCATTATGGGTTAACCCAATCCATATTAATATTATTTATATTACTAAGGATTAATAAGGGGAAAAGGATAAAGAGTTATATCTTAACAATAACTATCAAAGAATAAATATATTGTTAACAATAATAGACAATAACTAAAAATTAAGAGAGATACTAGAGAGAAATAAAAAGAACATATTCTCTTTCAAAAGAGGAGAAACGACTCTTGAAGAAGATCTTCTATCAATTCACATAAGATTTTTTTATGGAAAAAAAGGTACACTAAGGTCGTGAATAATAAGCATGATTCTTTATTATTTAATGAGATTATGCTTAGACTAGTGATACAAGTTTTTGGACATGATTATTTTGTGTTTCTCTCTTATGATATTTTTCCAACAATTCTGACAATGATGAATTGCAATGATTGATTTCATTTTTTTTCTTCTATTGACTGGTTGATTAAGGTTAACCTCCAAACTAGGTTTAATAACTATGATATAAATTGTGAAGCAAGATTTTTAAAGTGTTTTAAATATATTATAATTGTTACTACAAATTAGAATTGGAAGGGTAGAGGTGCAACATAAAAACAATATACTACCTGCTTTATAAAGTTACATAGGCTCTTAGACGTGTAACCATGTTGGTCTATAGCAAATTTGCAACTGTTAATTCTGGGTTTTAATTCTATGGTTAGTTTTTTGCACTAAACATATTTCTGAACAAATCATGATGATTCTTTGATGATTGAAGTGAATTAATGCTAGATTATTGATCCTCATGTGATTTTCAACATGTCTGTGTTCTTCATTTGTCTAAATCTAGTTTAGTTTGAAAGTCAAGTTGTTGGATTCACTTTAAATGTTCATTGGTATTCTTTGTTTTTCCGTTTTTAATCCATTGTGATAAAGAGTTTTTGAGGTTTTTGTGTTTGTTTAAAAATTTGATTTGTTTTGGATTTTAGTTTAGGTTTTGGTTTGTTTTTCAGGTTACAATAGTGGACTTTGGTTCAGTTTATGGTTGAACCAAAGCTTTTGGGTCAACTTAATTGGGTTAATTGGTAAGGCCTTGTTTGGTTTGCCAAAATTTTGATAAAAGAAATTTTGGTTTAAGGGTATGTTTGGCAAACACTCCCTTAGACCTATTTTCCCAATTTTAGTTTTACAGAAAAATAGTTTTTGCCAAATAAAGCCTAAATAAAAAAAATCTTTTTTTCTTGCATATGGCCAAAAATCATTAAAATTATTTCAGCCATTTCTAAAAAAATCTAAAATACTTTGGCATGTATAAAAAAAATATATTGCACGGATTCTACAACAAATTTTTAAAATTCCAAAGGATTTAAAATTTTCAAAGGTCTTTAGAATGCGTTCGACTTTTAACGTGTTATTTTTAAAATCAATGATTTTTGTTATTCGAGTCGATGTTGATAAGAAAAATACAAAAAAAAAAGAAAAATCAAACTTATAAAAAAAGAAAGAAGTTGAAGGACCAAGCTTGGGGACCTAGCAACATTTTTTCCTATAAATAGGAGTTTCCAACACATACAAAAGAGGGAAGAGGGGCAATTTTGAAAAAACCAAAGAGAGTAACACAAAAAAAACCCTAAACAAAGAACTCTTTGTGCTCTCACTCTATGAGCCGTCGTGCTTCCTCTTAAGCCCAAGGAGTCGTAGCCCCCACTTCTGATTTTTTTTGAAACACAGTCAATGTCCCCCAAGGGTCCTTGGCTTTTGCTCTCCTAGAACTGTTGTTACCTATTTTTGGGTTCCCACACAAAAAATAAGAAAATACAAAAAAATATATTCAGGAAGAAATAAAAAATAATAGAAGTAAGAAAAGGATGTTGGAATGCCAAAGAAAGGTCAAAATTGGTTTAGGAGGTTCAAAAATATAAAAGGTTAAAATTTGACAGTATATTTTTACTGATGAGAGCCCTAAGACAAGGAAAATTCTATTTGAAAAAAAGAAAAATTCAAAATCAAATGTTTATGGACTCAATTAAATTTTATCCAAGGTTTAATTGAATTTATAAAGGGTTTGATTGCAAGAAAATTGATCTTTTAAGTCAATTTAGGCTTTTATTAGAAGAAATTAAAGTTCTAAGGTCTAATTATAATTTTGAAGAGTTGATTTGGTCAAATCAAGGGCTTAATTGCATAATTATTGAAGTTTGATGGCCAATTAGAGACTTAATTGAAACAATCCGAGACCAAGGACCAAACCAGAAAAGGCATTAACATTAAGGGATCCAATTACAATTTTATCGGGGGTTTGATTACAAAACAGCGAAAACTTTAATGGCCAAATCAGAAGAACCCAAGCGGCGCCGTTTCCACCATTCACTATCTTCAAACAGCTGTGAATCTGTGACGATAATGGAAGGAGACGTTAGCAGCAATAATGGAGCTATTCTCGAATCAATGGGGCGGGTATCGCAGTTGACATCCCTCGCCACCGTGATGGACGCCGGCTTACCAAAAATGCTGGCATCCTCTGGCTATAAAAACTGGAGGAGCAGCCGCACCAGAGAAGAGGAAAAGAAAAAGGGCAGAGGAAACGAAAGAGACAAGAAACAGAGGGAGAGAAGGAGAGAAAAAGAAGAAGAAGAAAGAACGAGATAGTGAGGAGATTGAGAGAGGATAAAGAAGAAGAGTAAGGGAGAGCATGGGCAGAAAGAACACGAGGAGAACAGAGGAGGAGAGAACGTGAAAAAAAAAACAGAGAGTAGCCGGGAGGAAGAAGGAAAAAGAACAGGGGGGAGAACGACAGAAGGAAAAAAGAGAATAAAGGGAGAAAGGAGAGAGGAGAGGTGACAGTGGGGAGAAAAAAGGAGGGGAGAGAGCCGCACCAGCACTGCCAACACCAGCGTCAGCTCATCGTCTACTTCGTCCAGCAGCCACTGCCATTATCCATCACAAACGCACCAGCACTGCACAACAAAAAGGAGAAGAAGAGAGAAAAAGAACGAGGCACAGGAAAAAGAAGACACAAGACAAAGAAGGAGGAAGAAAAGAGAGGGTGGGAAATCTTTTGAAAAGAACGAAAAACAGAGACCAAAAGGAGAAGAACTAAACAGAAGCAGATGAGGAAGAAAAAACCAAGGCTGATGTCTCTGCACGGGGAAGAAGAAGGTAAACTGCAGCAAACACTGCCCGCCACCGTCATAACCACCGTGAGCCATCGTCGGCTTCCTCTCCATTGCCACCAGCATCACTGTGAGCGTACGCCATTACCATAGTCTTCGACATCGTTTCCGCCACCAGGTTTGTTCTCTTCGTCTTTGTGCATGCAATTCCATTTTTGCATTTTCACTGTTCAAGTGAATTATAATTCACTTGAACAGTAACTACTTCCATTTGCACAAGCATGCACGCCTAAGCGTGCCCTTCTGTTTTTCCCAGCCGGGCGGTTAGGCCTGCTGGGTCCAGCCCAGCCACATAGGCCGGGTTCGGCCCAGCTCATAAAAAATAAAAATAAAATAAAATTTTTTCATAAATTATTTCAAAAAAATTTGTGATTTTCTCGTATATTTTTTTACTACATTTTGATTGATATTGGTTTGTATTTTTATACTGTAAATATACAAATCCAGTATTAAAATACTTGGTTTTCATTGAAGCAAAAAAAAAATAAAAAAATATTTTGTTTTCATGCATATGGCCAAGTCTCTCAAAAATTTTAAAAAAATCATATTGTATTTTCATACAATAAAGAAAATTTCAAAAATATGTATTAGCATGCATTTTGGCTTTAATAACCAGTTTATTAAAGTCATGAGAACTAGACCAATATTTCAAAAAATTTCAAATTTTTTTTGTTTTCTTTTAATATCTAGGGTTACGACCTTATACGTAAAATGTATTCCGGATATTAAATTCTTTTGTTGACGTCAGAACAATTAGGTTTTACCCGATAAGATAAGGATCTCCTTACCAAGGAGAATTTTTCTTAAATTATAGACGGATCAACAACTAGAAAACACGACAAGACCTTAGATTTTATCAGACAATAAAACAATGCAGCCTATCTTAGGTAGGACGTAGTTGGGGTGCTAATACATTTCCTTTACGCAACCAATCCCCGTACCCGATCTCTGAGACTAGTTAGAGTTTCTAGTGACCAAAATACTAGGTGGCGACTTCCATTCAATTTTTCCACTAATAAAAGGGAATAATTTCTTGTCTCCTCACATTTGCCACATTAGATACATTAAGAGGGTGGATGTTTTCGCCACGAGGTTGCACACATGTGACAAGAACCAGAGAGCCAAAGACCCCCAGCCATTTCAGATCCTCCCTTCTCCCCCTTCAGCAGCTTATCCTTTGGAAACTAGAGCCAACCTATGTCTCCACAGCTGCCCATCTCTAGTCCGCCTCACAACCAAAGTCGACCGATCTCTACCTCCATCTCCCTCACGAGATCTCCCCTCTCCATTTTTCAACCACAGACCGACCGTCATCGTTCCCACAGTAACTCCAAATCGGTCCTTTCCTCTCCTGTTCAACCCCAGTAATCTTCTCCCAACTTCTCCACCTGAAGTTTTCCCCTCAGCAGCCTCTTCTTCTCTTTTGGTCTCCTCAATAGCGATGGCCATAGACCACGAGACAGGCCCCGTCTCTTCCCTCACCATCGACCACAACGGACCATCTTTCATCAGCATAGACGCGGCAAAGCTTCCTTCATCGGCGCAAACCGGCCTCCACCAAATGCAGCGGCAACCCCTGTTGTTTTCTTCATCTCCTTCCACCTACCCACAGACTTACGGTTCTCCTCCTTGCCATCAGTTATAAGCAAAAGAGAAGAAGTGAACCAAAAAAGATCTGCTTAACCGGAAATCTGGAAAAGAAAAGAAACAGAGAAGCAGGTCTGAAAAACAAAGAAAGAAAAGGCTAAAATCAATTGTTTGTGGCTTTTTTTTTGTGTTTTGCTGGTCACCGCTGGTGAGGAAGGCAAGAAGGGAGGAAACCGTTACAGATCTCCCCCACTAACTTGATTTTTTGCGGTGGCACATGAACCCACGCGCCGCCATTGTTCCTGTTGTCCTGAGGCTTCACAACACTGTTCCTATGACTAAAAGGCTTCCAGCACTGTTCCTGATTCTATTTTGAGGCCTCTTTTTGTAAATTTAAATTGTTTAATTTGTTGTTTAGGTTATTTTGAACATTGATTATTTTGTAATAAAAAGTAGTTTTGGTGTGGTAAAATATAGTAAAAAAGTGATGCTAGAGCAATTAGTTTTTTTTTTTTAATCTAATAACATAAGGATCTCCTTCCCGAGGAGAATTTTTCTTCTCTTTTTAAGAAATCAATGGCAAGACAACTTTCAAAACCTTTTAAATTACATCAAATCGCGAAGCAACTTACCTCAGGTAGGGTGCGTTAGGGGTGTTAATACATTCTCTAGCTACAACCAGTCTCTTACCCGTAAATCTCTGACAAGACCAGTACACTCGGGTTTCCTAGTGACCCTGAATCAAATACGAGGTGGCCACTCCCAAAGAACCTAATCAACAAACAAAAATCGCCAACAGACGCTGCATAGGTGACGTGCGACAATGATGAAAGCCCATCTTTGTTATCCCTTCATATTCTAAAATATATCTCTTGTGGTCTCCATTTGAACTTGGATAAGTTTTTATTTGTAAAAACTTTGACTAAAATCATATCCCACAATAGGAGCAAATGAAAATTCTAAAGATCAAGAGTCGATCTTAATTAGGATTACACCTTACACTAGGAAGGTAAGCAAAAATTCAAAGATCAAAGACATAGGAGATGTTGTGGAAAATCCAAAAGAGCCTAAGAAATTCAAATGTTGAGAGGCATGCCCAAATGAAAACACAAAAATAACCAAGTCTATATCAAAAAGTAGAAATAAAGATGCCCCACCAAATCAATCAAAAAAGGTGAATTAAAGAAATATGATGAAAGAAAAGAAAGACATAATTACAATGATCTTAAGTCTTCAAAGCATTGAAATAGTCTTGAGCCTATGGATTCCTTTCTTCCATAACCAAAAAGTTATAGCCTAATTATATGCTCTTAAAAGTCTTTTATAATCAAGCAAGCAACTTTGACCAATAAATGGGGTTCGCAAAATGCAGAAGACCTTTTTCACAAGAATCATGACATCACAAACAAGCTACTTGTTATTATTCATGCTGATAAAATCAATGCAAAAAAATAAAGATAATTTTTCCTCTACAAAACATCAAGTTATACTCGAGCCTCTTGTTTTGAAACTTATAAAAATAGAAGGTCATTTCCTCACGTACCTTCAACAAACCAAATCATTGTTTTTCCTTAAAAAAGATTAAAACCCCTGGGAATTGTAAGAAATTCAAAATAAAATTGTTTTAAGCTTACATCGGGTAAATTTATATTTTCAAAATGCAAGAAACAAAATTCATTTGAGCCATGGATAGCCCAACTTTGAGCTAACACTTCTTTCTCAACCATTACCCTATCAATTGTCAATAGAAATGCATAAAAGATGCATCTTAGTGATGAATAACATGTCTTGGGGTAATGATCAAAGAACACTTTTAAAATGATATATCTCATTATTTCTTTGCAATAATTAGACTTGAATGAGTATGATCCTTAAAATTTACGAGTTGATTCTAAAATAAAAAAGTGTTTTTCTAACCCAAAAAAAAGTCAATGGTCGAGTTTGCAAAGTCTGATGTAAATAACATTGATAATTTTTATAAGTCATCCTTGAAAAGTTGAGTAGATAGGGGCAATACAATGAACCCTGAGAGGGATAATAGATAATAAGCAGATCAGGTAGGGGGGAAAGGCACATTATCAAATGGTAATTCAAAAAAAACCATCAAAGCTATGAATAGAGTCTGGCAATGACAAATGCCTAAATCAACTGAGGGCAATGCTATTCGAAGAAACTCTATGATTTAATGAACTTTATTTTTTTAATATCCTCTTGATGTCTACCTTGGCTCATATATTTTATAAAAGTTTATTAATTTTCTCCTTAAATCTCTTTACTCTAAGTCTTATAACTGAATCCAATTAAACTTTTAATAGATCTCTTGGCGTTAAAACTAAAATCACGTCATAAACTTCGGTTCACCTTTGTGGCTCTACTAAACAAAATCTTTCATAATTCAAAAGGTGGTTCGCAATAAAGATAGAGAAAAAAAAGATGAGCAACCTCCCTTGACAAAGCTTCTCTACCTACATTGGACTTAGTTTGGCAGCATTGTCATGCATATCATTTGATACTACAATTAGCATAAATGTTTGGTAACTTCTAAGTAAAGGGCAATAATCCACCGAAAATGATGCATAAAAAGGCACCTGCCAAGGGCATTTATAAAAACTAGGATGAGAAAGCGACCCATAATAGAAAGTCAGTGACGAAGGAAATCCAGCCACTTGATAAAAGGGTCATAACAGTAAACCTTTTCCTATTCTTTCTTTGTCAGTTCAAATACCACTATTTTTTTCCTATAAGCAAGAAATTGCAATCAAAATTCGACTAAAAAGACAAGAGTTAAAGGAAATGTGATGATTAGAAAACAAAACCAAGAATTATAAATGAATGGGAA
>Ga0325414_1002946_pt1 | contig 17565 bp, 14 predicted proteins | sample PopdelMetagenome_8_FD_206183 | JGI IMG/M metagenome (GOLD analysis project Ga0325414, IMG submission 206183) | Populus deltoides microbial communities from Bellville, Georgia, United States - Leaf-PdKOR-R3 | ecosystem: Host-associated > Plants > Phyllosphere > Phylloplane/Leaf | place: USA... | reverse complement strand
TATTGACTACACATAGTATAGGTTATTCACAAGAATATACGATTATTTTTTTAATAGAATACAAACAATTATTTATAGAATCAATTGATTACATATCAAGATCAACAAGTTAAATTTTATATTTTCTATTCCTAAATTTGTAATCAAATTGATATGTAGAATGTATGCCTTTATAGAAATCGAAAACATTATTCATTCATTTACCATGATTAAAACTCTATTCAAATCTATTAGAATTCATCGAAGATACTATTGCAAAAATAGATTTATTTTATATTTTTACATTTATTTCTCTACTAAAAATAATTTTGTTTTTTTTATATAGTTTTTTCATGTCATAGAACATGATGATGCTTCGGAATTCAGTATCTTAGAGAACTTGAGTTTTTTAGTGTCTGGATAATGAAGAATTATTTGTCTATGTCAATTTTCTATTCTTTATAATTGAAGGTGTAGAGGGTTGGTGACAGATGTCCTATAGCCGTTTGGGCATGATGCGCATCCAAACTTAAAGAAATATTGAGTCTGACATTTTTTCAAACTCTTTTCTCATGAGTTTTAACTTTTATAATGAGTATTCTTTCCCTTAATCCTTACTTACGAGGGAATGAATTTTAGTATGAAATACTGAATTATCATATCGTTAACTAAATATAATCTTATAAATGGATATTTTGTTATAATTTTTACTATCACTAACTATTTAAAAAGATGAATTTATCGATGGATCGATGTTATCAAGGGTTCACTAATCTAATGTTTAAATTCACCATAGTCACAAGACTATTATATATTTACTAACCTAGCAATTGATTTACCAATTTCCACATTAATGCATCAGTCCACATGGACTTGTAGCATGTATTAGATTTTTGGGATGGGCAAATGGTTTACCGTACACACTTGCACATGTCTAAAGTATAATTGTAAGATCTGGTTTAAGATTGGATTGGGGACTGGTCGGTGGTCACATCAATTCACGAGTAAACAATTCGATCTATATATATATATATATACACGAGTAAACAATTCGATCTATATATATATATATATATATAAACAATATTGTTTTAGATTTTTTTTCTTTAAAAAATAAATAATGATTTGATAAAAATCCAGTCGGGTATAAAACCTTGTTATAGATAGAATTTAAGGTAGCGAATCACCAATTAACTTAACGATTATAGCTGGATTTTACAATTATAATATCGAGAGACATCCAACATAATTATATTTTAATAAAGAAACTTTCACCCTTTTTTTTATATATAATTGAGAATAATTAAATCTAAATTATCACTCAATTGCATTTTTTTAAAGAAAAAATTAAATCTAAAGATAGAGTATCAAAGTGAAAGGTAGATAAACAAGGTGATGTTTTTGAATTTTATATAAAAATTTTATTTTGATCCCTTATATTTTTTTTGTTTAAAGGTGATTGGTCATTTTATTTTTTAAAAATTTAATTTTGATACCAAAATTCATTTTTCTTATTTTTAGTTTTTTTTTTTTTTTGCTAGAAGAGAGAAAGGAGGTCATCAAGTTCCAGTAAAGAAAGAAAAAATAAATGTTGACGATGATTCTGGCAATCAAAATAATTGAAATTGATGTCAATGGGTTTCATTTAATAAAAAGAGTTTTACCGAGATGGTTTTTTTTTCCTTCTCCTTGCCCAAGGAGATAGATATGGGCGTGATAATGTTTGTGGATTCGGGTTGATTTTTGTTTTTTTGAAGTTATTGACAGATTTATCAAGGTGTTTTCTACGTGTTTTGGGTCAAAATAGTTTTATAAACAAAAAAAATCAAAATCCTATTTTTCTAGCGACCAAGTGGTCAGATTCTGCACAAAGCAGACAACATGTTGTGTGTTATAATATTTTTTTTAAATCAGAGCGGATGACTTGTCACTTGCTCTGTTAAACTTTTTTACAAAAATTAGACCCAAGAGCATGGGCTGGGTTGGTTTTTTTTTTTTTGCCCAATGTGCATGGCCTCCCTTTTTTAAAAAAAAATTGTTGTTTTATGTTTGGGTTAAAAAAATAACAAAAGAAATTATTAAATAAATTGAGTTCATAAGGTGGGTTGCAGGTTTAATGGGTTTATTAGTGGTATTTAAACTATTATTTGCTTTTTTTTTGTTACTTTTTTTTCCCTCATTATTAAAATGTATAATTTTATTATTTGTTATTGATGATTGATTTTTTTATTTAGCTCAAAACTAAAATAAATACTACTTCATTATTTTTTTTTATCAATGATATGCTCATATTATCTTAATCACATGCGTTTAGTATATTTTTTTAAAAAATTCATTTTAAAAAATAATCTCTTATATAAAAAAATTATTAAATCTAATAACATATATAATTTACATCATGAGTTTGCTTGATTGACTCAAGTTTATTTAATTTTTTTTTAATTATGCTATTTCTTACCATTTTAATCATTCGCATTTAGTTAAGGTTAATTTCTATCTTAATATTAAATAAAAATATTATTCAATTAATAATTAAAATTTATTTTTTATTTTTAAAGATATATTACTCATATCTAGATATTTTATTATATTTTAATTTTTTTAATTCTAATTGACGGCGTAGCACGCGTCCAAATTGACTAGCTTAACTAGGAAAGAGGAGGAGAAGTGCCTTTATTTATCAACAGCACGAAACTTCCTAGAACTATATATCATTAAGAACAGTAACAGAGAATAAATCAGATTTATTAAGAGATATTTTCAACTTAGAAATTCCCTTTTTTTCCCCCTTAAAAAACAGGAAAAACAGATCTTGGGCTGCACTGTTGTTGAACTCTGGCGCTGTAGGTTCTACTGTCCTGTCTTAAATTAGCAAAAATCCTTTTTTTTTTTTTATCTTAAATAAAACCAAAAACCAAGCGAAGAAGACGGAGAATTCATTTGCTACAGCACCTCACAAAAATTATATATTTATATCCCGATTTTTATTAGTAATAAAGAGAAAAAAGATTTTTTTTGGTGGTGGGTTTTCTCTCTTCTTATTGCTGTTTTTTTTTTAAAATTTTTTTTTGACATCCTCCACAAACTCTGCGACAGTCTGTAAAGGTTTGTTCCTTTTCAGATCCCATGTTATCATGCCTACCACCTTTTGTTTTGCTTGTTTAATTTGGTTATTTGATTGGATTCTTGATCTGGGTTCTCATGGTTTTGCTTATGCATTGAACCCATGTGGGTATGGTTTTTGGTGCTTTGCTTATGGGGCAATTGGGTTGTGTTTGTTTCGTGTGCCTGTTTAATTAGGTGGATTTCAATGCTTTGAATTAGGGCCTTTTTGTTTGGAAATTGGGTTGGAATTTGCAATGAATGAAAAAGAACCGAACTTTGTCTTAAAGATTGGTTTTTATGGCTTTTACGTTGGCAGGATAGGGATTTTAGCGTGTTTGTGGCAGTGAACATAGGTTGGTAATGCTGTTTCTTGTTTTGTTGCATTTACTTGACCTTTGAATCCAGGACCCTTTTCATTTGAGGTTGAGGAAACTGCAGTGAGCACACACACTATACTGCCGTGCGCATTCATGGATGCGGAATCAGATTTATGCTTATAATAATTCAATAACATGGATCAAAATTTACAAGTGGTAGGAACTCAATCTCAACTTGAAGTAAGTTGCTTGCTTGCTCATTTTCTTTTTATTACTATTAACATTTCTAAGAAACTCTGTAAGTTCCTCGTTTTGCTGCATTTCACGGTTGAATGGTCATTCTACATATAATATCATAAATATCATAATTCTTTGTTGAAACTTTAATTGCTTTTGTTGCATGATTATGGAACAAGGAAACATAGTTTGGAGTACAAATACTACTGATTTCTAATCGTAGCTGTCTTTATTGTAACAGATGGGAACGTTAGTTCAAAATGGGTCACCACATGAGTTTGAGGAGCAGAGTCTTTTTAGCCCGGAATTAGGCACTCAAAAGATGCAACCTGGTCATATATCTGAGTATGGATCAGCTCCTGGTGGTTTCCAACCTGGTGTTAGTAAGATGTGGAGGATTGTTGTGTATAAGAGCATAAAGACTGTGATTTTTTCAAATAAACTAAATGTGCTCATCCCTTTTGGGCCTCTTGCAATCCTCGTCCACATTTTGACCGGGCATAATGTAAGTTTGTAATTATCTATATTTTGTTTTAGTTACCATGCCTTGTTTAGCATGGTTCTTTAATATGTTGAGGTTGATTACAGGGTTTGGTCTTCCTTCTGAGTCTACTGGGTATAATACCTTTGGCTGAGCGTTTAGGTTATGCTACGGAGTAAGGATCAGACTTCTGCTTTTCAAGTTTTATATGACTTTTTGGTTTTTAATCACCTAATATTGCTTCCTCTCTCCTCTGATGTAGGCAGCTGGCTGTGTACACAGGACCTACAAGTATGGGATATTTATAACAATCAATGTCATTCAGTGTTTGCTTCTATCAGTAAATTTTGTCATTGACCGATTTTTGTATCTCTGAAATGCTGAAATGTATTTGCAGTTGGGGGTCTTCTAAATGCTACTTTCGGAAATGCAACAGAACTCATCATAGCAATATATGCACTGAGACATGGAATGATACGTGTTGTTCAGCTGTCATTATTAGGCTCAATTTTATCGAACATGTTGCTGGTGCTTGGGTGTGCATTTTTCTGTGGTGGGCTTGTTTTTTACAGAAAGGAACAAGTTTTTAACAAGGTACATATATTAGCTTTTTTTTATTTATTTCAAATGTTTATCTGGCTCTGTCCTGTCTCATTCTTACTATGGCTGAACTAAGTTGGCATGCAGGCAACTGCTACTGTGAATTCAGGATTGCTGTTGATGGCAGTCATGGGGCTACTCTTTCCTGCTGTCCTGCACTACACACACACGGAGGTGCATTACGGGAAGTCCGAGCTGGCTCTTTCAAGATTCAGCAGTTGCATTATGCTTGGGGTTTATGCTGCCTATCTTTATTTCCAATTAAAGACCCAGAAAGATCCATACATTCCTCTCTCTGAGGTTGGCTATTTTTTGTAGAATCGAGTGTCTGCTTATTTTTAGCACTTTGGGTGGTAGTTACTAGTGATGTGATAAATCGTGTGAACTCAGGAAGGGAGTCAGAACGGGGAGAATGACAATGATGATGACGAGACTCCGGAGATTTCTAAATGGGAATCAGTTTTTTGGCTTTCAATAATGACAGCTTGGATATCTATCCTATCAGAATATTTAGTGGATGCCATAGAGGTAATGCAAACTGTTTGACATTTTCTCTCCTTGTTTGATCAGACAACCACCTTGATATTTTTCTTTCTTTTCATAATCTCGTGGAGATCTGTTGATTTCTCAAGGACATGATTTTCATTTTTTACATATATGTAATTAGTCTTAAGATAGAAGTAGTGTCCAAGAGCATCTACATAATACTACTTCAGTTTTTTTTAGAGAATCAAAGTTTACTGGTCACATTTTAGTGACTTTCTGCTGAGCTTGTTTGGTGGGTGATTTGCTTTGTAGGGAACATCTCATACCTGGAATATACCAATTTCATTTATAGGGGTTATCTTGCTCCCAATTGTGGGGAATGCTGCAGAGCATGCTGGTGCTATTATGTTTGCTATGAAAGACAAGCTTGTAAGAAACTTAATTTCGTTCACCTTCTTGCAATTTTTCAGACCATGCCTTCTCATCACTGTAAGTTTCTTTGCAGGATATATCTTTGGGCGTTGCAATAGGTTCATCAACACAAATATCTATGTTTGGAGTAAGTTTTGCAAGTCATTGAATGCAAGATAGGGATTTGTTACTTACATTCTCCCTTAGATTTACATGTTTTTTCCCTGAATTTTAGTTGCATCAGTGTTTAGTAGATTCAGCCTTGATGACTAGAACTTGCATGTATTTGAATGTGATCTCCATGAAGTTCTGATTTTCTATGATCTTTTGCAATGAGGAATCATTGACTATTTCCAACTGCTGAAGCAATGTGGTTAGAACATCCTTTTCAGCAAATGATAACCAAGCCTCAGTTGCAGACCAGTTTTCATCTTCCTCACCCTCCTCCCAATGATCACTCTTCCTAACCTGTGCATCTGGAGGTCTATGTTGGACATGGGCAAACCATCTTATATTAACCCATTTAACTTAGCCTCAATAGGTGTGCCATGTTTTCAATCCTCAGCCGGAAACTCTTCACTTTAAAGCTACAAGTTAGTCCCAAGTGTTCTGTTTCAGAAAATGCTGAAGATGAATTATATGATATCCTTTCTTAACCTCATCCTATGACAATGGAATGCCAATAATATCTTTATTCATCCTTCATGGAAGCTGGAAACACACTGCTAGTCACACTGATAGCAGTTTATCTAGATGCAATCTTTTGCTCTTGGCACAAGATTAGCCACTGGTTTGAGAGAACAGACTCCTTCCTGCTCCTCCCTTGTTTGAAAAACAAGAAAAGAATCTGGAAAATAAGACAAATACAAGTTTTGAATTTTTACTGCAGCAGTGAACTGGTGATAGTGTTGTAGACTGTCATGAATCATTTTTATTTCAAATATCTTTGTTTCATTTTTGTATGATTAGAAGATTTTTTACGTGATGTGCATCTCATGCATTAACTAATGTGCTTCTTCTTGTTATTTGTATTACATATGACGTTGTACCTTCTAAGATCTTTGTTATTGTCATTACTGCAGATTCCCTTTTGTGTGGTCATTGGGTGGATAATGGGGCAGCCCATGGACTTAAACTTTAAACTTTTTGAGACTGCAACTCTTTTCATTACTGTCATCGTCGTGGCCTTCTTTCTGCAGGTTAGCATGTCTGTTATTTAGAGAAGAAAATAATATTGATATGTACTAGAAAAAAGAAAAATATTACGGAGAATATGACTCAGAGATAGAATGCACAATGTGTTGGATTGTTTACCGAGGAGGCTTCTAAGTCTGTTATTTAGCTTGTCATTCAAACGATAAATCATCATGTTTTGTGTGGTTCGCAAACCATCTCTCAAGTATTCATGATACATCTGCAGGAAGGATCTTCTAATTATTTTAAAGGATTGATGCTCATCCTTTGCTATGTAATTGTTGCTGCAAGTTTCTTTGTTCATGAAGATCCTCCTCCTGAAGGTCAGCTCTTGCACTCTCCTTTTGTTGCTTTCCATTCAAATAACTTATCATCGACTGAACACTTGGGCTAATACTATTTGCTATTCTTGCCTTTCTTTTTTCCCCTCCCATTTCACTTATGATATGACCATGAATGTGATTTTGCAGGCAAGCCATAACACCACAATCATTGCCACAGCCAGTTTAAGAGGGTTATCATCAAGAGCTGGTCTATCATATTCTGGTGTATATATGCACACATTCCAAAACAATATATTTTTCCTGCTAGCTGCTTGAGCTTGTTCATTTAATAGTATGGAGCAGGTATCTTACTGATTTTTTGGTTCGTCCTCCAGCATATGCTTTCATCACATGTAGCCCCACTTAGATGACAAGTCGATTTGTTTATATTGTAGAAAGTTTAAAACCATAAAACATTTTTGTAATGTAACTATTGTTCTTCTGAATATCTTTCCATCATTGCTCATTTGTTAATTGCAATAGGGCAACTCAACGATACTGGTAATACATCACTTCAAGAATGCCATAAATTCACAAGCCAGTTCCAAACTGAAGCTTTTGGAGTTAAACTAGTCATGTGGATGAGAACCCTTTTTTTTATTTTGCCCCAATTACAAGTGCCTGCAATTCCATGTATGCTGACAAAATTGAATATCACCAGACCTTCCACCCTTGTTAAAATAACAAAAAATGGGTATTTCACCATGCATCCCTCAAGAGCCGAGATTTGCAGGATATGGTCTGGCAGAGGGGTAAGCCTACCTGGATACAGTTTCAGCTGCTACGATGAAGACTTGTAGTTGGCTATTTTGTTTGAAATTCAGGTGGGTTTTAGGTACCAGTCAAACATGAACGGTATAATAATCATAACTCATAAGCAGACTGGTAGTTGGCTATTTTGTTCGAATTTCGAAAGCGTTGAAAATTGAAACATCCTTCTATCACCTTACGCGGTGTAAGTTATCCAAAATAGTTGAATATGGAAATCTCACTCTGAATATGATCTGTTATCATGGAGATAATCCAAGTAACTGTTGAAAATGCGGGCAGGTGCGGTAATATAAGATCATTCTTGGAGTTTCACTTAACTTTGTTTGAGATAATTCTTTGATATAATAGTAAAACCTTAATGATTCTTTGACGTGATCTCGCTTTAATGTCCGCAACTGTAAAAACAATGGGCAAGAAACTTGATGACAACAACAACATTTTACAGTGCCTTCCATCAAATCTGACCCTAAATCATAACTTTGGAGTTGAAGATTCACCTAACGAGGAGTCATGAGTATCACAATCAGCCATCTTACAATCATTTTCTTTCCCTTGTACAAAAATTTCAAACAAAGAACTGCGTCAACAGTAACATCACTCCATGTGACTTCTAGTTTTCTGATATCTTACATCAAGATATATACTGGCCGGTGGCCTGCTTTATACAACAAAAGTTCGGTAACTTCTCAAAAGTTAGGTAACAAAAGTACTTTGAACGGAAACTACGTAGACATACGAGAGACAGGACAAGATCATTAATCCATTAAGCTAAGGACATGCAAGTATTTAGTTGATGACACGGTTCTTCACTTTTCGTACTGGTCAAAAGAGGGCAAAGCAGAACCCTTGTTTGGTTCTTTTCATCAATTGAGGTCCTATGGGTGATGCAGCAGAAGAGTTGCCATTACTTGGAAGCTTTTCTTCTGCTTCAGCTGATGATGAACAAGAAGAGTCTCCAAAAAGAACTGGTATTTATTCTTCTTCTGTTACCTTTCTATTTGTAATTTTCATATGCTTTCTTCTACTTAGACAACATTGTTGAGAAAGATAGAAATGGTCATTCAGCTTCTTCTGCTTCAGGGTTTAGCTTTTTTGCATGTTTTTCTCTTCTTTTGTCAATGATTTTCCCAAGAATCTGAAAAAATGGTTTCCATGATGTCTTGCGTGGTAGGTTTGATTAGTGTTTGCGATGGGGCACATGAAATTTTTTGTTTTTGCGTAATAGACTGACAAAAACACAAAAGAAAAGGAAAAAAAGGGAAAACGCCGTTGCCGGGGATCGAACCCGGGTCACCCGCGTGACAGGCGGGAATACTCACCACTATACTACAACGACCTTGGCGATATGATGTATCGCTATGCATATAATATATCAAACTATATAATATGAAAAAATGAGATTCCTTGTGGAAATTTTTTGCAAAGAATTTTTTGATATAATGCCCTATCTAGAACCACCTCCCTTCCTCATTGGGCTAATTTTTTTTTTTTTTAAAATACTTGAAGGAACCATATGGACTGCAACAGCACATGTTATAACAGGAGTGATAGGGGCAGGAGTGCTGTCACTTGCATGGAGCATTGCTCAACTAGGGTGGATTGCAGGTCCTCTATGCATGATAGTTTTTGCAGTCATCACCCTTGTTTCAACAAACCTTCTTTGTGACTGCTATAGATTTCCTGATCCTGAACATGGCCCCACCAGAAACAGGTCCTACATGGAAGCTGTGAAGTTGTATTTGGGTGAGAGTATATACACATAGATTTGTTCCATTCACAAGCTTCAAATTGTTGGTTCTCGTTATAAATGATTTGATTTTATTAGCAAACTCACAAGGGTGGCTCGTTAGTTGATAGGTGGGACCTGTGATACTATGGTTCAAGTCCCACTTCCTTCATTCTCATCATTGTAAGCCACAAGGAGAGATCATCGATCCCATCTCGATAGCTGTGCCGAGGTGGCTATGCATCTATCTATAGCTTATCTGCACTTGAAGATGGAATATATTAGTTTGCTTATATGAAAGTATTCACTGTCTTCGTCTCCGTCCTTCAATCAAACACGTTTTTGTCCTCTGTTCCATTTATAGTTTGTCGTGTTATGTTGGCTATAGTACAGAGAAGGTATCCCTTCTTCGAACTTTTGTTACGTATTACACTAAATCACTCAATCTTTGACTAAGACATTGAATTAGTCTTATATAGTTATAGTCTTATTGATTGCTTAAACAATCAGTGGTCTCTAGTGTACTCAAACTCTTTACTGTTTTTTTATTTTCTGATGAAGTAGTAAGTTCAGAATTCTGACATCTAGACAACCTCAAATTCAGGAGAGAGAAGCCAAATAGTGTGTGGAATATTTGCAGAGGAAAGCTTATATGGGTGTGGAATTGCCTATACCATTACTTCTGCTAGCAGCATAAGGTATGAGACTTCAACCCTTCTCTGCTTTCTTCCTAATTTTCTATTTGATGGACTTGTTTGAGAAACTTGATAAACATGCATGAAGCCATATTCTGAGTTTGGTATAAGCTTGATTGATGATGAACTTTTGAGCTACAAACAAGAATCTGGCTTAGTCCTTTCCTTCCAACTCTTTCTAGTTGTCAGCATGTGAGCAAGTGTATTCTCCCATAAAATCTTTTGTCATTTATGTTGACATTATTAGGGTAGTGAATCTAAGTATGGTAGGAAAATGGGAGACTCCTCTAATAGGAGAAATAACCGACATTTTCCTGCTTAGAAAATTTAACTGCTTGTATGATATTGTTGTAGGCGTGAAAATTACACGAAAAAAAACGACCTTTTGGAATACTGTGATCAGAATCATGCTTCCCAGCAAGTGTTAATTATGATATTCTTCCCAGTTTTTAGTTGAACTCTTGATTTATGATTGCATGGTAATTACAGAAGTACAGAAGGAAGTAGAAAAATCAAAATGAAAGATTCTTGGAAAGGTGGTTGTGATGGAACAAGCACCAAACTAAACAGGTGTTGCTAAACTTTTTTATGATGAAAGAGGAAATGGCTTTTACTGGATAATAGCTTTTAGCTGTTAACTTAGTGCATTTAACAACTCGGTAGGATCTGTGGGATATTAGAAACCAGTCCTTGTTGATTGACTCATTCAAATTAAATCATCTCATTAATGTTATAATCACACATGACCTTGGATAGAAAGTTGCTACTCTTTCTTGGTATTATTACGTTGATAAATTGGTATCTGTATGGAATTTCCTGCTTAGTATAGTTTCACTCTTCCTCCACAAAGAATCCAGCAAAGATTGTTGTAGAAATGCTAGCTGCGAAGGGAAAGAAAAACCTAATTAGGTTCCGAGGGGATGGAGGTGAACAAATATTCCAAACTTTTTTCTTGAAAGGCATATTGTGTATCTGCATTTGTTCATGTATCCAGTTATCGTGTTCAGTTCTGAAATAGTTAAGAGTACTACGGCCCTTTATTTTGGCTATCCAGGTTGTAGAAAACTTCTAGCGAACATAATTTCCTTCCGTGAATTGAATAATCATGGCAGTCCAACATCCTCTTGAACTGGCAAATGGTTGCTGTGATGATGACGGGCATCCATTAAGAACTGGTAAAATAATTTCCAAGGACCAGTTTATGTATTTAAAGTTTACCGCATTTTTTTCAATTCAATCTTGAATTTGGTGCCTCTGAGAAACTCAACCAGGAACCTTATGGAGTTGCGTTGCACATATTATTACCGCTGTTATCAGCTCTGGAGTCCTGTCCTTGGCTTGGAGTACAGCACAGCTAGGTTGGATAGCAGGGCCAGTGTCCTTTCTTTGCTTTGCGATTGTCACCTGCGTTTCTGCATTCCTCCTTTCCAATTGCTATAGGTCCCCTGACCCAGTAACCGGAACATGAAACTACTCTTACATGCATGCTGTTAGAGTATATCTTGGTAGTTAAACACATTCCCTTTACCTTTGAGCTTGTCTCGTAAATCCCTGTGTACCTTTCAGTTAGGATATTCCTTATTTGCTTCCTAATTTGATGTAGCGATAGTTCAGGTAAAACACAGACATGGGTTTGTGGTTTGCTTCAATATCTGAGCTTGTATGGGACTGGTGTTGCTTGTGTTATTACTACTTCAACTAGCATGAGGTACTTCCTCGCTGAATTCTGTGATTTACACCCTTTTTTACCCCTTGCGTTTGAGACTGTTCTGGATTAATTCCCTTGCAATATTAAGTTTTTTTTGTCTACATCACCTGTATTTTGTTGGTTGTTTTCCTATCTTTTCTTCCTTGTGGATTGCTAGCTCATTTCATGTTTACGACAGGGGTATTTGTATAATGTGTTTTTTTTATTTTAATGTAGAGCAATTCAAAGATCAAATTGTTACCATAGAGAAGGGCATAAAGCTTCATGTGAATATGGTGATACCATCTACATGCTGCTATTCGGAGCTGTTCAGATAGTAATGTCACAGATACCAGATTTTCATAACATGGGGTGGCTCTCTGTAATTGCAGCAATCATGTCCTTTACCTACTCTTTTATCGGATTTGGACTTGGTGTTGCAAAAGTAATAGGTATTGCTGCTAATCTGTCCAGTTCTTTCTTCCTGTTGATAGGCATCATGCTCTGCTATAAAGACCATCTTTTCAGTCACTTACAGCAAGCAGCTCTAGAAGTTCAATTCTCCATTGTGTTTCTGAGGCTGTGTATTGAAAAGAACAGAAACCTTACTTCGAGGATTTGTAAATTTCTGACTGGAGAGATTAGTGACTCTCCACAGAGCCTTGAATCACCTTTCTTCTGGCAACCAGAGTTAGTATGTAAGATAAGCATGGATAGTCCATTGGGAGAAGCAGCTACATTATCTCTAAAACTTTACTTATGTAATTGCAGAAAATGGGAGGATTAAGGGGAGCATTACTGGAGTCTCAGCTGCCACTACTGTCAATAAGTTATGGCTAGCCTTCGAAGCACTAGGGGACATTGCTTTTGCCTATCCATACTCGATCATTCTGCTTGAGATACAGGTTTCGCTTCTCCTTTTCTGAATTCAATTTCGTTGCAGAATCTAGTAACAAATTCTTGGGGACTGAAGTGAATTAACAAAATCTTTTGCTTGAAGGATACTTTGAAGTCACCTCCACCAGAGAACAAGACCATGAAGAATGCCTCGATGATTTCAATATTTATCACAACTTTCTTTTACTTATGTTGTGGATGCTTTGGATATGCAGCCTTCGGCAATGATACACCTGGAAATCTCTTGACAGGGTTTGGGTTCTTCGAGCCCTATTGGCTCATCGATTTGGCAAATGCTTGCGTTGTTCTTCATTTGGTAGGAGGATATCAGGTACTAATTTTCTTTCCTTCTCAAAACAACAGTAAAATAACATTTGCAACTTTTTTGGGGATCTCATTTTTCTGTTACAAAAAAATCAACTATTATTTTTTGTATAAAACCTATCAGTTTGCTCATGGTTTATGTATTTTTATGTTCTGTTTGCAGATATATAGTCAGCCTGTGTTTGCATTTATTGAAAGCTGGTTCAGTAGGAAATTTCCAAGTAGTGGTTTTGTGAATAATTTTCACACCTTCAAACTTCCATTGTTTCCTCCTCTTCATATCAATCTTTTCCGGCTATGTTTCCGAACTGCATATGTTGCGTCAACCACTGCCATTGCAATGGTCTTCCCATACTTCAACCAAGTTTTGGGAGTGCTAGGAGCCCTGAACTTTTGGCCTCTGGCTATATATTTTCCCGTGGAAATGTACTTCGTGCAGAAGAAAATAGGTGCTTGGACAAGAAAATGGATTGTTCTTAGAACATTTAGCTTTTTTTGCTTGCTTGTAACAATAGTGGGCTTAATTGGGTCAATTGAGGGAATTATAAGTGCTAAACTTGGCTGAGAGACTCTCTTACTGAGTTATTTCTGCCAATTGACTACAGCAATCATATATTATGTTGGAAGACGAGATTATTATGCCTCATGTTTTCCTTTCCTGTCCTAATATAAGGATACAGATTCCTTGCTTGCTAGAAGGCAACTAAAATTTCTACCATCAATTGTCATTAAAGAAAATTAATAATGAGAAGAAGCATGCAGTTTCCTGGAAAGTTGGTGAGCACTGCAAACTAGTGAATTCCTCCAATTAAACTCATGATACCATGTTATTGACGCAGTAGAAGATTTGAGCCATAAAACCTCATCATGGATTACCTTGAACTGGAAAGAAAACCTGAACCATCATATCCAAGCCTCTGAAAGGAAATATTGAATCTGTAACATTTGATAATGCATAAAAATACCAGACAATCTTTCTGATATTGTGAAAGAATATTTTGCACGGTATCCTATATAGCCAACACTCCAAAGAAGCTATTAAAGGCCTTGTTTTATTTAAATGGGCATCTACTCACTCTGACATTCTATTCTTCGAAGAAGAAGCTTCAAGGGATGGGATGCTTTGTTCATACCTAAAGAAATTACCAGGATCCACCGTGGTCTTAACTTGCACCAACCTGTCAAAATTGCCTTTGAAATACTTGGTACCCCAACCACTAGCTTGCTCATAACTAGCATTGCCAATTTCATTGATACCCAGATCAATATCTCTATAATTTAGATATGAACATCTAGGTGATTTTGACACAAAAGGAGTCATGTAATCGTAAAGCTTTCTGATAAGATCCAAATTGTGATCCACAGCTTCAGCACCTTCTTCTTTCCAACTTGCTGCATACTGGATTTTGTAAATGTTCCCTGCTCTATGTGGAAATGGAGTGTCAAGTTCTGAAATTTCACTCATTTTTCCTCCATAAGGATTGAATGTCAATACCGGCTTTCGCAATTGGATCATTTTCTTCCATATTCCTTCAAGATCAGTCTTCGAAATAGGCTCTTGCACATAGTCAGATTTCCTCTTCAAGTACTTCTCTTTTGTTGAATGTCTCTCAAGCAAAACATCTGTAGATGTACCAATTTGATAATTGGACCAAAACAGCACCGACTCAATCCAGCTCATTTCTTTGCAGTCCGTGGACAATAATCCCAATCCAGGAAACTGCTCATCCATCAGAGAAACAAGTCGTTGTGCATTTCCAAGAAACAAAGCATTGAATTTGGCCTTGATTGTCACTTGCCCCTTCCTAGTAACTGGGTTCAGGACCACCCTTATAAAGAGATCTTCATCGATTTTATCAGCAACATGCTGCCATTGATACACAATATCTGATGCACCTTCTTCCAATGTCCTTTCAACTCTAAAAACAGTGACAACTTCAGGGACTCGAACTAGCTTCATTTTCCATGAAACAATGATTCCAAAACTAGCTCCTCCTCCTCCCCTAATAGCCCAGAAAAGATCCTCCCCCATTGCTTCTCTATCCAAGACATTACCATTAGCATCAACCAGTACTGCATCAACAATATTATCAACGGACAAACCATGTTTCCTCATCAAGTTACCATATCCACCTCCACTTAAATGGCCTCCAACACCAACTGTTGGACAAACTCCAGCAGGGTAGCCGTAAATCTTGCTCTTTTCAGCAATTCTATAATAAACTTCCCCTAGTGTAGCACCTGACTCTACCCAAGCGCTTTCATCTTCTATGTCAACACTAACAGACCTCATATTGAACAAGTCAACCATGATAAACGGTACAGTTGACACATAAGAAAGTCCATCATAATCATGGCCTCCACTGCGGATTCTGACTTCAAGACCATGAATCTTGGAACAAATGATTGATGCCCGGATGTGAGAAACATGAGTGGGGGTTACAATGAACAAGGGTTTTGGTGTTGTAGGAGATGTGAATACAAGGTTTCTGATGTAAGAATTCAAAACTGACAAGTAGTTAGGATTGTCGGGGAAATATGTGACTTCAGAGATTGGTGTGGAGGTTAAAGAATGAGTGGACAGGCATTGGAGAAAGGTTTCTTGGATTGGATCTAGAGTTTCCATTGAGATATAGAACAGAAATATTCTGAGTATTGAAGAGATTAGAGTTCTCATTACCTTATATGCTTCTTTTTTCGCTTAGTCTTCAATGCGAAGATGAACTTTATACAGCCTGTTTCTTTATTATTCTCTTGCTTGTATTGCTATTTTTCAACGCTTCTTTACTAAGGAGCTTTATCACAGGATACCGTTGGGAAGCTTCAATTGTCCTAGCGTCAAGTCTCGCTCACCGATTGTGATATTTTATTACAAGCCATTAAAGAGCCAGCCACAGTGATGGATCCACATGCCATAAGGGTCAATGAACAATCATCTCAGATGAATTGGCTGTTAAACCATATGATATGGATGATTTTGTTTGTAAGTGAAATCATTGGGGACTTTGTTGATGTCAAAGCCCGCAACATATCGTACATAACGTTGGCAAAGCTAGAGACGATGAGTGAAGGCTTATCTTAGAATTGGTGTGAAATAATTCTGTGACAAATTTGTGCTGTATGCGTGATACACGCAATATTTCAAATATTCTTCGAAATTAATAAAACAATTTATAATTTAAAATATTTATTACATTAAATAAAATCTAATTTTTGAAACAAAAATCTACTCTTGGCTTGAATGAAAACAATGTAATAATAAAGTGTCTAAGACATCGAATTACAAAAAATAAAGTGTCAAACAAAGTAACATGGACTCTCAATCAAATATCAACATGCTAATGGAAACAGGGTCACCAAGTTACATAAAGAAGGATATTTGATCTTTTTTTTTTAATTATGAATCATATAAAACTTTGAAAGCTTGTTTACCGGACATTGTTATTAAACCCGGCCTGGGGGTTGACCCGGCCAAGGGGCCGGGTCTCGGGTTTTATAAGTCAATCCGACAAAATTAAAAAAAACTTCTCTTCTCAAAGATCGAGGCTGATGGTCCCCTGCTGAGATTCACTCCTTTTTCTTTCTTTTGAAAGCTGTCGACAACAGCTTCAATAGAAGCATCTTCCCCTTGATTTTAGCATCAAGTAACGCATTATCACTTCAGAATGAATTCTTTGCATAGCCCAAACACTTAAAAAAATATCCCTGCAACTTTGTAATTTACCTTCTCTTTCTAGTAAAACATGTTTCCATATTTCCCAGCCAAACGGCTCCAGAAGCTACGAGGAATGTCTAGATCAACAGAAGCCCCCACATTGAAATTTAATATATTTCCTGGTCAACCAAATTTTTTAAAGGAAAGGCACACAAAAAGCCCTAAAATTACCAGCCCCACAGACGTCGTCTCCAGCTTCCTCTATCTCTGCTAAACCGAGACCCAACTCTCTCTCCTTGGACCAACCTCCAGCGGTAGCCGAACATAGCAGCATCCCTCACTCTCTCTTCCTCTCTGCTTCTAATAACAGCTCATTGTAGAGAAGATGATGAAATAAGAAGGGAGGACGAAGGACAAAAACCACATTTAAAAAGAAAAAAAAACACCGGTCTTGTCACGACTCGAATCCCGGGTCCGTGATCGGCAAGGCAGGAGCGGTGTCGAAAGGACACCCCACCTACACTAAGCCTCAAAACAGACATATCAAAATAACAATTTATTCAAAAATACGCAGCATTTCATAATCTTCAGAAATATTATATTATTCAAAACTGATGAAACCAAAAGATAGTTTAAAACTCCTCATCAGTAATTAAAACAAAAACAATAATCCATAA